>Ga0105051_10007005_pt1 | contig 11919 bp, 8 predicted proteins | sample FRY02_FD_78383 | JGI IMG/M metagenome (GOLD analysis project Ga0105051, IMG submission 78383) | Freshwater microbial communities from Lake Fryxell liftoff mats and glacier meltwater in Antarctica - FRY-02 (megahit assembly) | ecosystem: Environmental > Aquatic > Freshwater > Ice > Glacier...
ACCCCAACCCCATTTTATAAATTTAAAATTCTTTAAACTTACAATATAATATATTAATTTGTTAAAATAAGCTTAAAATTAATTATAAATTTATTTTTATAATATAATATAGTTAATTTTATATAATTATGAATCTTATATGAATTATTAAATATAACTTTACAAATTATATCTTAAATAGTAAATCAAGAATCTGTTAATAATATGAATTTAAAAATTTTCTATCAACTTCTACTTTTTGCTTTTTTTAAAGCTCAAGAAGTGTAAATTTTATCAATTTCTAATTCAATCAGAGTTGATAATTATGTGAAAAAAGGATCTACAGAAGGTTAAAATTATTACCATTAGGAAATACAGAAATATTTATTAAGGGATCAGGATTCAACACTAGTCCTGAAAAGAATTCTATATTTCTATAAAATCTTGTCACTAAGAATACATACACTTGTACAGTTAACGGTGCTTAAGCTTCAATGCTTACTTGCTTCACTCAAAAGGTAAGATATTTCTCATATATAATTCATTTTTAAATTCATTTCAAAACATCCTTATTAAATATTTAAAAATCTAAAAAATTTTATATCGTAAAACACAATTCAAAATCTATCATGAAATAATAAATTATAGTAAATAAATTTATTATTTTATTTTAACATCAATTTTTCAAAGAAATTTTTAATAATATTAAAATGATAATTAATAGGCACCACAAGGTTAATATTCAGTAAACGTGACAAGCTTTTCACTAAATCGAGATGTGAAAGCCACCTGCAGAACTAATTGTATTTTCTCAATCACCGATGACGTGACTCCAAAGTTAAACGTATTATTAAAATAATAATAATAATAAATAGTTTTTGATTCCTCGATCGTAACAAGGGCAAGATCTGGTTTCCTTTAACGGAATTTTCAAAGTTCCGTCTGTTTCTAAAATCCTCACTTTCAACATTGGAGAGTATTTCTGCGACCGATTCGACTTTATATTCGACCTGGAATTTAGAAATTAATTCTCATAGAGCTCCAATGCCAGATGTCGTGTATCTCCGGATCAGGAGGCAGGTCTTTATGACATCAGTCTGACTTCCACCTATGGGAATCCTATTGTTGACCAATTCAAATCCTATTCTTACGACATAGCCAATAACAAGAGTTATCAGTTCAGATTAGTCCCCAGTATTACCAAAGTTAGTTCCGCATCAGGAACCAGCTAGGGATAGGTATTGACTATCAATGGATTTGGATTCTCACAAAATAGCACCAATATTTTAGTCCTCGCTGATGACAAACCTTGCCTTGTTATCAAATCCACTAATAAAATGATACAGTGCGAAGTACAACCTGGAACAGCCTCCACTAATTCCACCTATCTAGGACCTTCTGGACTCAAATACGAGCTTTTCAACCTTCCCACTTCCAGCTAGGATTTATTCACTTACGTTAAAAATAGAGCTACGGTTAATGACACTGAAACCAGTCCTCTTAGTTTAGGAAAATTTAACTTATTGGAAACCGAAGCTGTAAATTTCGAGTAGGATATGAGAACTAAACAGTTTGGATTAATGCCATAAACTAGTTATGGGTAATTTATGAGTGGATATTTCATTCCTCCAGTTGATGGTATTAAAATACTTAAATTAGGTAATTACACATTTTTCTTATCTGGTGATGATTTTGTAAAGCTATATGTTTCTTAAAGTCCATTTAGTACGGATGCATCAGATTAAATATTGACAATAAACCACAACGCTTTTAACAGTTTCCGTGATTATTTGAAACCTGATAGTAAAAACTACACCCAAAGTGTACCTCTTGCATTGTCCAAAAACCAACCGTAATTTCAATTTTAATAAGATACTACATGTAAATCGCGTACACTTAAGGAAGTGGTGATGGCCACTATTCGTTGGCAGTCAGAACTCCACTCCAACTTAGTCCAGTCAATTCTGTTACTGAAATCAGATAAATCAGTCTTAATACCAACTCTGTGCCTGAAATCTTTTCTTTCAGGTTAATTGGAGCAACTGGTGGGTATTTCTATTTTTCCAATGGACAAATCACTTCAAATTCTATTTAGTACAATGCGGCTAATTTCGATTAATAATTGTAGCAAGTCTAAATATTCTCAAAAATTATCAACACCACTTGTTATGATTCCAACCAAGTGTAAAATTATAACTTATTAAAGTGTGACAACGAATTAAACTTTATGTTAAATACGTGAATGGGTAATGAGCGTGCTAAACTACCGAACCATATTAGCCTATCCTTTTCCTAACATTACCAACCTAAATGGCTCAATTTCTACCAGATCCACAAATCTAAAACAGCCAGGACTGCCTGGCAATGGAACTGTAGCCATTTCTTTCACTAATGCTACTGGAACTGTTTTGACTACCAAATATTTCAGTGTTTATGCCACTGCCGATGATCTCAAAACAAGATTAGTAGAGGAGTAATATAGTTTCATTTTAGTTTGTAGATACCAAATACTATTTCTGTCACTTAGGTTGAGAAGGTTTAAGAAGTTGGATCATCTTAATTTCAAATCGATTTCTTGGGAATATACGGATCTGTAGCCAATTTTACCTATGATTAAACATACTTAGTGGGAACAAACACAGACCTACCAGCCAATATAACTGATAAACAAATCTAAGCTGGTTCTTAGGACTAGTTTTTCGAACCTATTCCAGCTGAAATGTTGTCATATGCTGAAACCACTCCTTCTGTCATTGTAAATTAAATTAATATTAAAGGTGACCGTAAACAAAATAAAAGGAACTTGTCCAAACCAAAACTGTTATTACTCTGTGGACGATTCAACAGCCCCTACAATAATTTAGGCTTCTTTCTCTGACCCCAATCTTAATCTCACTTTAAGTTAGGGAACGGCCTCTTACACCCAAAATCAACTTGTGGTTAGTTTGGCAGGATAAATTTGTAATATCACCAGTTTCACCACTACTAATGTTCTATGTTAATTTCCAACCAACTCCAATGGAAACTCTTTATTGCAAGCTGGATCCTTCAAACCTAAAGTTATCTAAATTATATTAAGGTTTTGGTTTAAAACTTAGGATACTCTTTGTATGACTCTTCCGTAACGAACGTGACAATTCCAATCTCAATCAGTAGTTTCACTCCCACATCAATAGGGACAACTGGAGGAGCAGAAATAACAATTACAGGACTTGGATTCCCCTCGGAATAGACCTCCTAATTTGTGATAACGATCGGAGACTACACTGTTCCCAATTACAGATTAATCGACAGCAACAATGTGGTTTTCCAATGTCCACCCCAAGCCAATATCACCAGTTTAACCAATTATATCGTAATCAGTTATGGTGGACAGACTACCTCAAGTTTGACCTAAGTTACGATGGATGCTTCCAATGCTCACACTATCAACAGCATTTCACCAATCAATGTGAGTCCAACTTCCAAAGTTGATCTCATCATCAACGGAACAAACTTCGGAACTGACAAATCCCTCTTTAAATGCTATCTAGTCGGAGTCAATAAAACTTACGACATCCCCATTTTCAAAATTAATTACACTTCAATCACCGCTGTACTCCCAGGAGGTCTCATTGGCACTTATACTGTAAAACTTCTTTCTAAAACTTACGGATACAACCTTGTCGACACCTCTCTCACTCCCACTCCTGATTAATTCTAATATAGCTTGAGAGTCAAATCATTTTCTCCTTAATTTGGAAGTATTTACGGAGGAACAATATTGACTATTACTGGAATAAATTTCAGTCCCTAAGCCAACGAAAACCAAGTCTTCTTCTCCCAAAAAGATTATAACTTGCTTTGCGATGTAATTAACTCCACTTCCACTCAAATAATATGTCAAACTCCTTCAATCCCAATAGACTAGTTTTCAGTTTACTCAGATAAAATAACCTAGGTGACTGTTAGCAATAGTTTGGTTTTCGATGCTGATTGTGAACTCTCTATTTGTTAATTCTAATTCCTCTCATATAGTCCCTTTATTTTCCAAGTAGACAATTAAAAACCCACCGGATTTGGATAAGTCACTTTAACCGGAAAAAATTTCGATAATATTACTGAAGCTGGTTTAATTAACAGCAACTAAGATATTGTTTAAGCAAATATTGTTACCAAAACTTCCGATAATCTAGCATTCAATTTGCCTGCTTTGTATAAAGGAAATTATTATATTTTACTCAATTCTGGTTCATTCGGATTCGCAAACAAAAACTATTCATTAGCTATTGATACTATCATTTCTAATTTCACACCTTCTTCAATTTCTAATTATGGAGGTGTTTTGACTTTTAACGGATTTGCGTTGCCCAAAAATCCCAAAGTAATTAACAACGGTGGATACGATTGCTAAATATTATAGAACAATGAAACATAAATCCAATGTGCGATTAAAACAAAAATAGACAGCTCATTTTCTTCTTTGCAATTCTAAGTTCAAGATGGAACTAGTCTTTACAATTTGACTTCCAATTCGGTACAAGTTTTATCCTCCAATATTGCTTAAGTGACAAGTGTAGTTTAAAACCCTTTGATTTAAAACATTCTTACTTTTGTTATAAAAGGAAGTTTGTTATCTAACGTCTCTAATTTATCATTGGAATAACCTGGAAACGACTTGAAGAATATTCCTCAATTAATTTATAATGGAACAATTAGTGCTCAAAATGATTCTTAAATAACAGTTTCTTTCTCAAATGTTTAAGCCAGTTCTTTGTACACTTTCTTCCTTTTGACAAACACTCAATACTACTCCACTTTCTCCTAATTATCAAATTCCAAAACAACTGTTGCTCTCAATGTAGCTTCAGCTACTGCAGTAACTAGTTCTTTTGCAGGAGGTTAGAATTTGCAAATTAATGGTAATGGATTAGGTAATTTCGATGTTTTTGTATGTTCCAAATCCAAACAGAACCTCTGCAAATCCTCCAATACTTCAAACAGCTTTTCTCAGATGAATTGCACCACTCCTGCTGCTGTTTCTGTTTGGTCCAATTAAAAATACAATTTGTCCAAAGTTAAAAAGCTACCTTTTATGGTCTCCTATGATGTCACTTAGTTCTAGTAAAATATAACCTATGATAATAATCTCTCTAACTATTATGACTCAACGGCTCAAAACTGTTTCATCCAACTAGATTTCGGCAGCAACTCTTCCTCTATTATCGACAACATTAAATTCATCCCTAGATCATCCCGCAGAATCCAAGATTACGAAGGACTCCTCATATAAGCCAACCAGAGTGGAAATTGGGTTACCCTCATCAACCTTACACAATCTATAATGTAGACTGGCTGGAACACTTTCTACTTAGACTAATTCACTAATTAAGGCTATTAACAAATAAGATTTATCTCAGGCCCCAACACTCTCCATAGATGTTAAATCTCAGAAATTGAAGTTTACGGAATCAATATGATTAACTTTCCTACTACTGTGGATGACAATATGGCTTGTCATATCTATATCTCTAGTCCAGCTTTAAATTCTGATATCGTGTTGTAGAATGTTGTTTACTATTCCTCTAATTCCACCCCAGTAGTAACTTCTATCAATCCTCCCTAAGGAACATCTGCAGGAGGAACAACTATATAAATAAACGGAGCTGGATTCTCAAATGATATTACTCTAGTCCAAATTACAATTGATAATATTCCTTGTTCAATTTTAAATTCCACTGCTACCTAAATCTTCTGTTTAACAGGAGCCCGTCCTCTCTTCATAGAACCATTAACTTCCGTCAAAATAAACGGTTAAAACGCAGCCACTTTTGATATTAACTATGTTTACATTGATTTATGGTCAGCTTAAACCACCTGGGGAGGTGCTTATCCTCCAGTCGAGGGAGATTTGGTTTATATCCCCAAAGGGTAAAATATTTTGCTAGATGTTTCCACTCCCATACTCAACACAGTTGTCATTGAAGGAACACTCATTTTTAAAGATACGGATTTGAATTTCCATTCTCATAATGTTCTAGTTATGGAAGGAGGATACCTATAAATCGGAACTCCTGAAAAACCTCTTATTAGCAAAATAACAATAACAATGCATGGAAATAGGTAATTTGATAAGTAATTGCCAATGTTTGGTAACAAATTGATTGGAGTGATGAATGGAAAATTAGATATTCATGGAACACCCCGTAATGTCACCTGGACATATTTGTCGCAATCAGTGAATGTAGGTGAAATTACTTTCCAATTGCTGGATTACACTGACTGGCAAGTGGGAGAAGATATTGTTATTGCATCTACCAGCTTCGAAATGGACGAAGCTGAACAACGTAAAATTACAGCTATTTCTAATGGAGTTTACACAGTGGATCGTCCTTTCAAATATTTCCATTATTCAAACGTAGAAACATACGGTAATTTCAAATTCCCTATGCGAGCAGAAGTGGCTCTCCTCTCCCGTAATATTCTCTACAAAGGAGCAGACGAGGATTCATTGGGATCTAATTACGGAGCTCACATTATGATTTTGGGTTCCGAAAAGGCAGGAACTGTTGGAAGATTCTCTTATTTTGAATTAACACAAGTAGGACAAGGAAGTATTGTCGGAAGATATCCAATACATTTCCACAAATGCGGAGATGTGCCGTTGTCATTTGTTAAAGGAGTAGCTGTTCATAATTCTTTTGCCAGATTGGTTACTCTTCATGGTATCAGATTCTTGAAAGTTACTAAAAATGTTGGCTATGATATATTCGGACATAATTATTTCATTGAAGATGGTTCAGAATCCAAAAATTTTTTGGAAGACAATTTGTCAATGAACGCAAAAATGGTTTGGACTCTAACTAACACTGATGTGTCTGTTGCAAACTATTGGTGTACAAATCCAGACAATATTCTACGTAACAATAATGCTGCTGGAAGTGAGTTCTATGGTTTCTGGTATGAATTGCATCCTAACCCTGAAGGACCTACATCCGACCCTTCTATTTGTCCAGATTAATCCCCTATCGGAGAATTCAGCGGAAATATAGCTCATACTAATGGAAAATTTGGGTTAAGAATTAAGAAACATGCCCCTTCCACATATCCTTGCAATGATTTGTTAAATAATAATAAACTTGATCCTTATGCAGATAATCCTCCAGTCAAGAGTTTTTACTAGAATTTCTAAGTGTGGAAGTCAGTTGAAAAAGGTATTTAAGCTGAAGAATTGGGAGATATTACTTTTAGAAATATAATGGTGGCTGATTTCGGAATAGCCGGAATAGATGTTTAAAGAACTGAATACGCCAGAACAGCTTCAGTGGAAGATTCATTAGTAGTAGGTTACTCCAATCAAGGTAATTCTCCTAATGCCACCATGAACAGATTCTCAAGAGGACTATTTTTACCAAGAACAGATGATTACACTATTAAAAATATTTCCTTCTGGAATTTGGGAGGACCTAATAGTGCTGCTGTATAAACATGTTCTACTTGTGAAAATCAGTGCTAGAGAAGATAAGATCCTGCTACATATAAATTTTCGCAAATTTCTTTAAATAATGTCACTAAGAAAGTCATTTGGAACGGTGAATTCAAAAGAGATATCATTTAAGATTTAGATGGAACATTCACTGAAAATATTGGATTAACTTGGATTACACCTTATTATAGACATTTATTAACGGATAAATGTACTTTGTTTGGAAATAATGTTACTTATGATTTACCAGTTGTTTCTTGCAATAAAGACGTTTTCTTAAGAAAAATATCTTTCTATGAAGCTTTACCAAGAGATTTATAAAATTATCCTTTGAAAATAGCTAACTTAAAAGAAAATTTAACAGATGATTCCGTGTTCACAACGTAGAAAATGAAAATATCAGTTTAATTCTTAGCAAGATCATGGTCATTCCCTGTGTAATCTGGCGAAAATTATCAAGTGTAAATCGCAGAAGGTTCAAATTGGAGACAATTAAAAATACTTCCGTTCTATCAACGCGATTCCGATGAGCCAACCGTTTAGATTTAGTTCAATTAATCTTCTACTTATGAATTGTACGACGTTTCTTAATTCTATCAAACTTCTTTTGTTAAATAACGTTCTATTCTGAACATGTACTCTAACGAATTGAGAACTCCTTATACTTGGGACACAGTTGCCAATTAATATCCGCTTGGTAATTACACCTATAATAATATGACTAAAATGGTCAATGTGGCTATCAATGGAAATACCAACGGAAGTCTCACTTTCTCTGGAGTTTCTTGCAGACTATACTGTCCTATTATTTCTGACCCTAATACCGGTAAAGAATAAGGAAAAAGATACTGGAGCGAAAAGTCTAATTGGCCTAACTAAGTTTTACCCTCTGAAGGATCAGATGTCTTTATTCCTCAAGCTTGGAATCTAGTCATGGATATTAATCCTCCTAAATTGGGAACTCTTAAGATTAATGGAGATTTAATGTTCGATGATACCAGAGATCTGAATGTTTTGAGAGCCAAGAACATTTGGATAGTGAAAGGAAACTTAACAGCTGGAAATAATTTAACTAGTTATAAGAACAAGATAAGAATAGAGTTGCATTCAACCTAATTTGATGGAGACCTTTTGGTAATTACAATTAATAATAGATTGACTAAAATGTTTAAGCAGGAAATAACGTGTTAGCTAACACAGGGAACATTTCCCTTTACGGAATAGTGCCAGCTACTACTTAGACCCGTCTGACTTAATCCGCCTTACCAGGAGATATCACTATAAAAGTGGATTAAGCCACCGACTGGCAGGTGGGAGACTATCTGACGATATCTCCTTCTGAATTCGACTCTCAGGAATACGAGTAAGTGTAAATTAAAAGTATAACTGAATTACTTATAACTTTGCAATAAACTTTGAAATACTTTCATTATGGTAGTTCAAAGACTATTTCCACCAGGTTGGGAGAAGTAGATATGAGAACCAGCGTGGGACATTTGACTAGAAACATCGTTATAACAAATGGACAATCTTGGGGATGCAAAGTATTAGTCACATCTTTCACCGATTCCAGCACTGGAAGCGTTTAACAAGGTCAGACTTTGATGTAGGGAGTTGAGATTTAGGGATGTGGTTAAATGAGAGCCGGTTATTCAGCCTTCGATATTCTCAACACTCAATCTACCCAGTAGATCTCAGGAATATCTTTATACAATTCTCAAACTAGATGCGTTTAACTCTAGAATACGAAAGCATCAATCATATTCGACAATAACGTGTTTGCGAACTGTTTGAACCAAGGATTCGCGACTGCTACTGTTCCCAAATTGCAATTCAGCAATAACTTGATGGTGGGTTTGACAATCGACCCTTCTATTACTGATAAATTGATCGTCGCTGGATTCAGTTTGTTCAGTAGTTCAGGAACTGATTATCAAATTTATAAGAATGTTATTAAGGGAATCAAAGGAATAGGCTTCTTGTATAAAGGTTATGACTGTGGCGATACTGCACAGAAACAATTGTATGCCAATTCCATTTATGGTAATGAGGCTGGCTCTAATTCAATTGGGTTCCTAACTCAAAAGAATTCTACACAATGCTTGGGAATTTATGATTTCAAGGGTAAAAATATAAATTATAAATTAAAATAATAGCTTATCGAAATATACATGGAGTGGACAGTTTCGAAAACGTCTAAAACGTAACCGCTGAGAAATTGATTTTAATGGAAAACTAAATTGGAACTCATTTGATGGTAGGTAATAATTAAAATCACTTCTTGAGGTATAAAGATTTTGATATTCACGCTATAGCAAGAACGGACTGTGCCAGCTGTTAGACTTCCGTATGAAATAATTTATTATAAGGCATGTTCAGGATTTATTGGACTGATAATACCCAATACAGTTATTAATGCTGCGGGATAAATTCCTCCTTAAGGTATTAATATGTTAAAATACATTTCTCTTTGCTCTGAGAGTTCTTTTGAATTGGTCACTTAAGCTGAAGGAATCTAATTCCATAATTTTAAACTCATTTATCCTAGTTCTTCTTGCGCCAATAATTATATGATGAAAATGTTGGATGATGCTAGAGACAGTACTTCAGTATTATCTTTTAAATCATCATAAATGATAGACTCATCTTCAAATGCACTTGTATATTTATAATAAATTAAGGTTTAATTTAACACTCCTGATCCTAATTTAGCCAGTTGGTAAAAAGGATGCGGCAGGATTATTTGCACAGGATTCATAAATGTGTTGATTAACGACAGGGACGGTAGTTTGCTTGGTTCTGTGTCTCAAGCTGTTCCTAAAAACCCATATTAAGGAGTTATATCTAATTGTGATACTAAATCTGATTGGAATGGTATTTTTTAATAAAATGAGGTAATTTGTGTTCTGGATTGAAATATGGAATAATTAAATTTGCCTCTCAAGCTTGGGATGCCCGTAAAGTTATGAACATTCCTGTTGTATTAAAAACCGATACGATGGCTAATTCAATTAATATGTTATGGGAGTGGAGATGGTTATAAGATGGGTCTCCAGCCGATAATAGACTTCAGAGTTACTTTGGGTTAGTTAAGTATTAAGAAAAATTGGAAATTTAATGGCCATCTTCAGTTCCTTCTATCATGAAATTGGGATTGGCTTAAGATAATCAGGATTCATAAAGTTTAAAACAAATATAATTCATTTTATTAAAGTTTTAATTTAACATTATTTTAATCTTTTATTGATTTAAAATATTTTTTTTATTATTTAAATATTTTTATAATTTAATATTAAAAGATGTTAATGAGTGGTTGATTGTAAGTTGGTAGTATCATTAACCAGCATCTTATTCTGTAATAAAATATTAAATAAAAGTTGTAATTCACAAATGGAACCAAGATAGCAAGCAATTTTTCTGGTAGTAGCTCAAATCTGACTTCTTATACTGCTATTTGCGGTTATAACTACATAGATTTCTAAAACAGATACATTTGTAAAATAATTTTAATAATAGATTTGGTGTTGAACAAAGACCCTCTATGTGAAATAATAATAACAATGTTATCGGTTATAAAAGTTACTATGAAATTTGATGTCGATATTACATAATTCTTCACTAGTAATAAACAAGCAACTTTGATTAATAAGTTGTCTGCGTTCTTGGGAGTGGGTTATGAGTAGATTAAGATAGTGAGTATAAGATCTGGTTCTACTATTATAGACTATATAATAACTCCTACTGAAGATTAGCAATCTTCCGGAGACATCACTACCGTAAAAATTAACTAATAATAAATGTTATATTAGACTATGAATAACTTGAATTCTAAACTAAGTTTAGGAGTGTCATCTGGTTCGCTTGACCTGGCGGATGTAGGAAAAGTGACTTCCTTTTCATCGACTGTAATAGTTCAATCAAATAATGATTCTACAAGCAAATCTTCGAGCACTAGTTCTTCCTCCTCACAGCAAGAAACCCTAAAGGACTGGGAAATTGCCTTAATTGTCTTGGCATGTGCCTTCGTGGTCCTAGGAGCATCAGGATTCAAATACTACAGATTCAAAAAATAATAGAAGACTCAAAAGGATTTAAATTAAACCAAAGAGATCTAGTTCTAAGAAGTAGAATAAGAATAAGTCAAATCTAATCAAGTCATGCCCATCTTAGAAATTGAAAAGACGTTATTCAAGATCAAAAAAGAGCTAATTAACAGCGATTCTGAAAGAGTTTTAGTCAATTAAGATCATATTCTCAGCAGCAATTATGAAAATAAAAGTCTAAATTCTTTAATAGATATTGAACAAAATTTTATTCTTAATGTAACTAATTTATATTTAAGTCAAAAAATCCATCAAAAAAAGGAAATTTAACTCCTATATAAACTAAAGCATCAAAAAAATTTAACATTTAACTTGATTAAAACGACTTTTAGAAATAAAATGTAAAAAAAGATACTCAAAAAATTGATTAAA
>Ga0105051_10007014_pt1 | contig 11911 bp, 4 predicted proteins | sample FRY02_FD_78383 | JGI IMG/M metagenome (GOLD analysis project Ga0105051, IMG submission 78383) | Freshwater microbial communities from Lake Fryxell liftoff mats and glacier meltwater in Antarctica - FRY-02 (megahit assembly) | ecosystem: Environmental > Aquatic > Freshwater > Ice > Glacier...
CACCAAACGGTCCACCGGGGACGGGATGGGGCCCTTGCCGTTCTCCCACTTCGAGACAATCTCGGGCGTCACATCGATCGCCGCCGCGAAGTCCTTCGCCCGTGGGTGCGACGCCTGACGCAAAACCCGAAACTCCCCAGCCGCCAGGGGGTTGGGCTTATTCACCAGTTCGCTCTTCACGAGCTTTAGCAGTGACTCGCTCTTTGGCCTCCTATTCGTGAGGGTCATCGACCTTGTCAGGGGGATTTGCGCCCTGGTCTCCGGGAAGGCAGGTCGGCGGGCCTTTGCTAAAGTCTTTGCTAAATCCATGACTCAAATCGATTCTTGCGGGACGTTTTAGTAAAGAAAAAACCCATATATATCAGGCTTCTTGTCCGAAGCCTTTGCTAAACTAAGCCTGTTTAGCCCTCGTAAGCGTGAGCATTATGACTCACCTCGACCCTCTTTAGACAGCACCCAGCGCGGTGCGCCTCTGGGTCCCTGGTTCGTGATTCGACCATTGCGACGCAGCTCCTGCGCGAGGTTTCGAACCCTCGTCCGCTTCTGTTCTTCGGTCATACGGTCTGGCAGCTTTGGTAGTAGTAGGTCGTCGAGGTCTGTGCGTCCGACAGGGCCATGCACACGTACCAACTCCAAGAGCATGTCCAAATAATACTGCTTATCGAACCCCCGTTGACGGATGTGCCGCGCCTTCTCACCTGTCGCCTTCGCGACCGCCTCCGAGACGAAGAGCTCGGGAAATCGCCCTTCCACGAGGTTGGCAGCCTTCAAAATCCGGTGCTCATCACGCGAGATTGACCGCCCCTTTTGCACACGGTCAAGCAGCATAACCTGCGAGAGCATCAGGGAAGGTTGCTGCATCAAAAGCCGTGTGTAGCGCTCGTCTATGATCCGTCCCCCAATCTCTACCCGTACTTCTCCTGGCCGCGAAAAATCGTAGTCTGGCAGCGGAAAGAAGCGGCGCCGCTGCGTCTCGTACATGCGCTTGATGCCCCCACCCTGTGTGTCGATGAGCCCAACCTCGACCATCGCGACGGCAAGAAAGGGATTGCGGTAGATCGCCGCCGGCGCGTCCTGCATGATCACTTTTTCCACGCTACCAGGAAGGAACTCACCGACATTGTTCAGCAATAGACGATCAGGAAACTCGACCACAGTGATACGGCCCGAACGCAGGTAATCTTGGTGCGCGATGCAGTTATGCAAGGCCTCACGGACGACCCACGAATCATATTGAGTGATCTCCTGCGGAAACAGAGTGCCACTAGGCAGAACCCTGAGTGTCAGGTTGCGAACACGTTGCAGAAGGCGATCCCCTGCCAACAACAATGGCGGGTCGATATGGAGATAGTCGAGTTCGTTGTTGTCTTTGTCCTTCAAGATCCATGAGATCCGTGCAACTGCTGGAGTAAGCAGGGTCGCGCTCTCCGGACGGCCCAGCAACAAGATCGCGGTGCGAGTGACCGCCCCTTGGCGCAATAATCGAGCCTTGTTGAGGAAGGTAAGGTCATCCCAGCCCGCGACATCTTGAGCTTGTGTGGGGTGCTTGACGGCGAACTGCGCCCTCGCAGTGGCGATGGCAGCGGGGTCGAGGTCAGCGAGGGAGGCGCCCTGCACAAACTCGGCAGACCAGTCGTAGCTGAGGGTCCAAAGGGCCCGAGCCTTCTCGGGGTGATAAATGAGTGCGGTCTTGCTGCTGCCAACGCGTACATGAGCGGTACCATAGAAGAGGACCGGTTGCTGTCGGGCTGGCCCGATGGCGAGCACAACCACGCGCCCGGCCGGATGATCGACGATAGAGACGTTGATTCCAGGGTTGGGGACTAGGCCCGCGGACAGCCACGGCAAAAGGCCTTGATTGCCTTTCGCCTTGGCTGTGTAGGGATCGAAGGTCGTGCCGACCACGGCATGTGAGGCGTCGTCGATACCATAGAGCAGATACGCGGTGTCTTTCTGATGCAGCGCCGCGGCGTTGGCGAGCGCAGAGATGTACTCGCCAAGGTCCTGCGGCGCGACGTGGTTGTGTTTCCACTCGCACCATTCGGTCTCTGCCGGCATCGCACGGAGGCGGTCAACGAGGGCAATGTGGTCGGCGGGCGTCACGCGGTGATTCCTCCCTCTGAAAAGCCTATGTAATACATAAACATTCTACTGAAACCGAATAATTTTCGAGATGGCGAGGGTGCGAACTTACTGATAACTTTCAAGGCAAAGATTCGACGCGATTCATGACGCCCACCCAAAGCCCATGACCCAACTCAAACTACCCCCAGGGCTTTGAAGACGGCGTCCCGGGCGTCGGTGTAGAAGCTGGTCTGGAACTTCCCGAACAGCTCGGGCGGCACCGTGGAGATGGCACTCACGCTCGCCATCGGCAACACCACTCGGCGCGCTCCAGCGTCGGCCGCGACCTGGAGGCTCTCGGCGAGGTTTTCCACCGGGACTAGGTTGCCGCCCAGGCTCATCGTGCCGAGCACCACTAGCTGCGGCTGGACTGGCTTGCCTAGCGTCGCCGAGCACAGCGCCACGTGCGTCGCTAGGGTCAGGGCGTCGCTGGGTCCTGTGTTGTGCGCCTCGACCACGTGCAGATGGTAGTCGTGGTCTCCGACCTTTAGCGACGCCTGGACCTGGCTCGCGTTCGCCCGGAAATAGTCGAAGCCCACCTTGACCGACTCTTTCGCGCTCTGGCTTGTCCCTAGCCCGGACTGCTTTAGCGCGCCGTTGCCCGATGTCACCTGCGTCTCAAGCCGGTACAGGCCGAGGTGCCCGGAGCTGCCCCGCACCACCGTGTATAGCGCCCCGGGGCTCAGGTACCCGTCCGGGATCAACGACCCGCCGCGCTGCTCCTGCACCCCCACGAAGCGCTCCTCGTCCGACTCGAGGTCGATGTAGCTGAAATGGACATCGTAGAACTCCATGCCGCCGATTCGTTTCAGCTGCTCTTTGATTCGCCGCCGCCCCTCTAGTGCGTACTCCAAGCACTCGCGCAGGCCTTCCTTGTCGTAGTCGTCGTTTGGATACAACATCTTCAGCAGCCCGGATACCGTCCGTTTCACCGCGATCGTGTCCCGCTGGTTCAGGTCTTTTCCCAGCCTGAAGTGCCGCCCTATCGCGTCCCCGAAATTCTCTTTCCGCATCTCGCGGAAGAACTCCGCCAGATAGTCCGTAATGAAACCATATTCGTTCGTGAAGTACTCGGGGCGCATCTTCGGGATCTCCCACCCCGGAATATACGCGTGGAAGCGGTCAAAGAAGGCCGAGTCGATCATCGCCTCCGGGAACGGCGCCAGCAGATGGCTCGTCTTTAAGAGCGCCTCGACATTATCGATATTGCCCACGAACACCATCGACGCCGACGCGTTCAGCGAGTCCCGCCCCCGCACGAAGCTGCCGCTGGCCATGAAATCCTTCATGATTTGGACACCGTCGTGGTCCTTAAAGCTGATCCCCGCCACCTCGTCGAAGGCCACCACGTCCCACACCCCAACCAGCCCCACCTGCCGCCGCGCCAGGTTGTAGAACAGGTTCGCCACCGTCGTCTGCCCCCCCGAGATCAGGATGCTGTTCGGGCTGACCTCTTTGTAAATATGGCTCTTGCCCGTCCCCCGCGGCCCCAGCTCGCACACGTTGTAGTTGTTCTCGACGAACGGCACCATCCGCGCCAACAGATGCCACTTCGCCCGCGGCGAGAAATGCGTCGGCTCCATCCCCGATGACCGCAGCAGCACATCCAGCCACTGCTCCACCGTGAACGCCCGCCGCGCCGCCTTCAGCTCGGCCATGTCCATATTCGGCATCTGGATAGGCTTCAACGCCCGGATCGTGAAGGGCGACGTCTTCTGTCCCTCCTCGTAGAAATACTCCAGCGTCACAAGGGACCACATCTTTCCGACCAACAGCTTCTCGTAGTCCTTGATCATCTCGGTCGGCACCACGACGCCCTTCAGCCCAAGGTTCAGCAGCTGCGCCTCGTACACGTCCCTCTTCTCGTTCAGGCTCACGCTCAGCTTGTCGATGACCTTGAAGGTCCCGAGTTCACGGACTTTACTCTTGATCTTCTCGGCCTCATCCGGCCTTACGAAGTTGTCGGTCAGTATCTGTCGCACCGTCTTCAGCCCCTCGGCCACGATCGCGTCGTCTTCCGACGCGCAGTAACTCCCCAGCAGGTATTCCAGCACGAAAACCGGCACGTTCGCGCCTTCTTTCACTAGCTTCGTCAGGTCCTTTCGCACCACCTTCCCCGCGAAGTTCGCGTTCAGCAGCGCGTTGAGGTCCCCCGTCGATGTCCCATAGCGTTCAAAAGTCATCGTTGAAGCTCCTGTCGATGCTCACCTGCACGTTCAATACCTCGGCCTCGCTGTCTGCGTCACGCATCAAGAGGCGATAGTCCTTCGTCTTGTCGAACTGCCCAGCCACCAGCGTCAGCGTCACGTTCTTCTTCCGGTCCGACATGCTATCCGACGCGCTGTCGAAGGTCACCGTCTCCACCGAGGTCACCGCCATCCCGCCGTCATACACCGCCACCCGCCCGACCAGCGGCAGGCGGCGGTCGTCCACCGCCTCACTCTGTATGAACTCAAACCGATGCCTCGGCGTCGTCACCTTCGTCCGCGTCCCGATCAGTTGTACCGCAACCTTCCGCACCACCGACTTCGCCGCCGTCTCGCCCCGTAGATGCGTCACCGTCACGACCGGCACGACCACCTCTTGTGGCATCGCCCCTCCGTGTACGAACCGCGCCCCCCCAACAAAGTGAAACAGGTTCCCGCCCCGTGGCACCCAGAACTCCATGTCCCCCCCTGCCCCGACGGTCTCCGCCACCTTCCCCGCATGCACCCCCGGCGCCACGCCAAGCCCGCGCCCCAGCACATAACGCTTCTTCGACTTCACCGAGCCCGCAGGTTTCCCCCCAAGCCCGCTCTTAGCCGCCTCGCCAGGCGCCTTCTCCTGAAACAGGAACCCGTGGTCCGCCGTGACCCACACCTTCGCCGCGTTCAGCTTGATCACACAGAACCGCACCAGCTCCAGCAGCTCTTTGATACACGTCTCTACCGCGTCGAAGGTCTCCCCTTCTGTCGCCGCGTGGTCCCCCCGCGCATCGATTATGTTGTGGTAAATATAGACCACCTTCTTGCCCTCCGTGAACGCCCGCGCCTCATCCGTCTTCATCGCCCGGAGATCCTCCGCCCGGCACGCCATCCCCCCGACCTTCGCGAGCACCGCGTCCCGCGCGGCCACACCCGAGGTCCCTGCCCCATCCACCAGCACGGCGTCGCCATCGGCCGCGTAAGCCAGCTCTTTATGCGGCAGAAGGCTCGCCATCCCCAGCGCCGTATACGACGGCAGCACCCCCAGCATCGCGCCAAGCTCCGCCCCCAGCCGGTCCTTGCCGTTCAGCGCCTCAACCAGATCCACCGCCGCCTCATACCGGAACGCGTCACTGATGATGACGAAGGCCCGCTTCCGATCAGACTCCGCGAGATGATTCCGGATATGGGTCTTATAGAAGTCGCGCTGCCCCACCCACCCGGGCGCCGCCCACGTCTTCAAGAACCCGGCCTCCAGCATCGCACTCCACGCCACCCCAAGCGGCCCGAGAAACCGCTGTGCATAGGCCGCCTCCACCGCCTCGCTCAGCGACTTCAGCAGATCCCACCCAAGGCTCCGCACCGCCCTCGCCCGCGTCATAAATTGCCGGTACAATCTGTCATATTGATAGAGCCCATCGCGATAGGCCCCAAGCAGCGCCTCCGGCCCCTTAAAGCCCCCTTCGACAGAGGGCACCGCCTTCGACTCGACCAGCGCGAACAGCTCGGCCGCCGCCACCATCGCCTCCCACGCCTCAGCCATCGCCTTGCGCTCTGGGGCGTCCTTCCCCGGCCCCGCCAACCAGTATCCAGCCCGGCGCGTCGTCGCCACCGCCCGCACGGCCTCCACGTCCTCGCCAGTCCGCGCCCCCATCACCTGCGTCTTCATCGCCGACGCCAAGGCTTTTTCGACAGGCCAGAACGTCATCACCCCGGTCAGCGCCTCGGCCGACAAGGACCCAAGCCCCTCGCCAATCCGCAGCTCGGCCGCCACCGCCGCCGCCACAGCCTCATAGGCCCCCGCGCGTTGCACCGAATCCCGCCACTGGGTCAGCCACACCGTCGCCTGCCGCGTCCCGGCCCTGCCCAGCGCCAGGTGCGCCAGGGACCCAAGCCCGTTATCTCCTTTGTCCCCCGCCTGCCCCAGCAGCTCGGATACGAAGAGGCGCCGCAACAGCGCCGCCAGCGTCGTACAGGCCATCCCGAACACCCCCTCCATCTCGGCCCTAAACCTCTCGCTGAGGTCCATCTTCTCCAGCGCGTCCACCACCTCAGGCGTCACCCCAAGGCCAAAGACCCCGTCTTTGACGTGCCCGGCGCAGATGGCGACCAGAATCTCAAAGGGCGTCGGCAGCGTCGCCCCCCCCACGAGGACCGTCATCATCTTCAGATCGACAGCGCGCGCGTCATCGTCGCCGGCGAGCAGCTTACCAAGGCGCCGCCGCCGATCAGCGCTTCCGAGAAAGACCGCCCTCGCTTCAAGGTGCCCACGCAGCGACAGGTCCGTGAGCCCCAGCTCTCGCATCCAGAGACTCATCAGATCCGCGCGGAAGCTGGTGCTGTAAAGGCGCACATCGAGGAGCCAGTCCTCCTCGGGCGCCGGCGCCTCGCCATGCGAATAGATAAGGTAGAGGCCATCCGGATCTTCCACCTCGACCCGCAGTTTGACCGCGAGCGGCCCCATCGCCCCGACGTCGAGCACCGTCACGTCACCAAGGGACGCCGGCAGCCCGCCTTTGAGATAGTCCGCGAAGTCCCCGGGCGCGTCATGCCAGAAGACGAGGCGCGCAGCGTCCGTGTTGAACTTCTGCGCGAGGGCGTTTTCGATTTGCTCGGCTTTCATGGTCCTAATCCTCGTTCCGCTGTTATCGGCATGTCATCCCATGCCCAACTTGCATCATGGGTTGACACAACTTGCCTCATAAGAACTCAACGACCGCTAAATAAGATTCAATACTTTCAAAAGGTTTTCACGTATCCAGCGGTCGCAACTTGCATCAAACTTGCATCAAACTTGCTCCGAACTTGCTCCAAACTTGCTCCAAACTTGCTCCAAACTTGCCACCCCGGACACACATTCATTCATGTTCGTCGGCGCCTTCCGCCACCTCAACGGGCGACGCTGGGAAATACCGTGCTGCGCTCGTTGTGCCTTGAAGCGCGATTCGTCCCTCTTGCCGGAGCTCCCGCAAGAAGCCTTGAACGGTGGTTCGCGGTACTGTTCGCAGCACATCAAGGAGGTCTCGCAACGGACTGCCTTCATCCCCGAACCGTTCGATATGTGCCATCAGAAGCGCTTGGTTGGTCTTCCGATCCAGTCCCTTCTCGCGGGTGTATGTCCCCCGCATGCCTTTTTGGCGATAAAACTTCTCGGCGAGCATGTAGCGAACACCCCGACCATGACCAGATTTCTCAATTGCACCGGACTCAAGCAGCTTTGGCACATACTGCTTCATCTCCGGTATGAGTTCGTCCCCGCGATGCACTGCGTTCAGCACCAATAGATCCATCACACCGAAGAGCGTGTTGTTAGAACGGCCCAGTTTCTGAAGGTATTCGATGAAGGCCGGGTCCTTTATGGTGCCATCAAGGCGCAGAACTACGGCCCAATCATCACTGGCCTCGTAGTCCGGTAGCGACTTCCCCTGGCGAATGGCGGCATCGAACATCAGGTCCGCCCCCTGACCAGAACGCTCAACCAACCCACACTTCAACAGCACATCTGCAAGCAGGCGATTTCGCGGCGATTGTTTCCATAGCACCGTTTCCGCGGTCACGCCTAGCGGGAACCCCCCGGGGCTTATGACCTCAAGCGTTGTAGGGGTCTGACGCACGAAGACCGAGCTCTGATTCCGATAGTCACGGTGACACATCGCGTTGAGAATGGCCTCCCGCACCGAACGTTCATGGAACATCGGGATCTCTTCCCGAAAGAGACCGATGTGAAGCGGTTGCATCGCGTTTCGCTTGTTGACCAAATCCCATAACGGTTCAAGCACGACGAGCAAACCTTCCTTGAACTCCCGACGCTCGTCATGGCCTATCTGCTCATCTCTCCCGCGATATTCGAAGATGATCTCTGCCAAGGGGAGATGGCGTTTGATACCGCGCTCTCCACCAAGAAGAATCAAAGCCGCGTAAGTAAGCCGCTCGTCTTGAATGAGGCCAAGGTCTGCGAGAAGGTGGTCCTCGGTTTGGGTCACCGCGCCGACACCCTTCATCCGTGTGCCGACGAGCTCTCTCAAGCGCGCGATGGCCGCGACGTCGAGGTCCTGTGTCGTCGCAGCGGCACAAGTCATGGCCGAGAAATCGCTCTGCGCCTCGTCTAGGATCCGCCGGATCCGCTGCGAGTCCATCGGCACGAGGGACGCCCCCTCTCGCATCCAATAGGCGCCTTCATACTCCACCGGGCTGCCTATGGGCCGGCTCGGCACTGTCACGACGACGACACGACCGTCGGGATGCGCGAACGCTTCCATCTCGACCCGGCAGCCAAGCCGCTGACCGAGATTGCGCTGGTGCTCGTTCAGATTCCCAAAGGCCGCGGTTCCAACCACGCGCCGCGGTAGCCGGTCGGTGACACCGAATATAATGCTGCCGCCGCGTTCGTTCATCAGCGCGACGCAATAGCGCGTTAGCTTCTCAGAGTCGAAGCTTTGCTTGGCCTCTTTGAACTCGAGATGACTCCCCTCAGGTGCCATCAGTAACTGGCTCAGCTCGTCGATGTCTGCTGGATGTCCGGCCACGCCTCACCTCCCTGTATTCCGTCGATTACAGCCGATTGCCTCGGGCCGGTACAAGACCGGCCCCTACATTGGCCTACTTCAAACATTAATAAGTGCGGCATCTTGGGGGATAACCTCGTAGGGGTGGGTCTTGTACCCACCCTGCTTTTCTCATGTGTATTCCGTCGATTACAGCCGATTGCCTCGGGCCGGTACAAGACCGGCCCCTACATAGGCCTACTTCGAACATCAATAAGTGTGGCATCTTGGGGGATAACCTCGTAGGGGTGGGTCTTGTACCCACCCCGCTTTTCTCGTGTGTATTCTGTCGATTGCAGCCGATGGTCTCGGGCCGGTACAAGACCGGCCCCTACATCGGTCTAATTCAAACATCAATAAGTGCGGCATCTTGGGGGATAACCTCGTAGGGGTGGGTCTTGTATCCACCCTGCTTTTCTCATGTGTATTCAGTTGATTGCAGCCGATGGTCTCGGGCCGGTACAAGACCGGCCCCTACATCGGTCTAATTCAAACATCAATAAGTGTGGCATCTTGGAGTCTACCTCGTAGGGGTGGGTCCTGTGCCCACCCCGCTTTTCTCGTGTGTATTCTGTCGATTACAGCCGATGGTCTCGGGCCGGCACAAGACCGGCCCCTACATCGGTCTAATTCGAACATCAATAAGTGTGGCATCTTGGAGTCTACCTCGTAGGGGTGGGTCCTGTGCCCACCCCGCTTTTCTCGTGTGTATTCTGTCGATTACAGCCGATTGCCTCGGGCCGGCACAAGGCCGGCCCCTACATAGGCCTACCGCGAGTTTAGTCATCGCTGCTGCCTCCGGTGATGGCTTTGACCTCGGCGAGCAGGTCCCCGAACTTGCCGTAGTTGACCTTGACGCCGTCGTCGAGGTCGAGGGCGATGCGCTGGTCGGCGACGTGGCGCAGCTGCTCGTCGAAGTCGCGCAGCTCGTGGGCCTGCTTCTTCAGGCGGTCGCGCTCTTTTTCGAGGGTCTTGCGGTGCGCGGTGCTGCTGGCGCCGGCGATGTCGCGGTCGAGCTGGTCGACGCGGGCCGACATCTTACCTTGCAGCGGGATGACGTATTCGCTGCGCATCCGCGAGAGGGTCCCCTCGTTATAGCGGTGCAAATAAACGAGGCACTGGAAGGCCTTCTGCTTGCCGCTGGAGAAGAGCCAATAGATGGGGCGCTTCTTGTAGGTCTGCAGGTGGTCTTTGAAGAATTTGTCGCAGAGGTAGCGGCGCAGGGTCTCGCGGCTGGACTCGTTCTTCTTCGGCGAGAGGTTGTCGGCCATAAAGGTGAGGTTAGCTTCGACGTGGGCCGCGTCCCAGGCCACCGAGATGAACTCGATGAGGCGGTGGGCGGCGTCATCCGCGAACCAATCCGTGTCGGTCAACGGCACGATGCCGTCGGCGTCGGCCGGGAAGGTCGTGTACTTGCCGGGGTCAAAGCCCTCGTTGCCGCTATGGGCGTAAATGAGGCCCGGCGCGTCCAGGCTGTAGCGGCCCATCATGTTGCCGACGGCGTAGGAGATGAGCTCTTCGATGGTGTCCTGGCGGAAGCGGGTCCACTGCTCTTCTTCGGTGAGCTTGCCACCGTAGCGGTAGGCGGGGTTCACCGTGAGGGTGATCTGTTCGATAGGCACGTCCGGGGTTAGCTCGTCCTGGAGGCCATAGGCGTCGATGAAGAGGCGGTTGTTTTCCTCTTCGAGGCTTTTCATCTCGGCGATGGTGATGGTGTTTTGGGTGGTCCAGGCAGTGTAGACGGTGGAGAGCGAGGCTTGGGAGATGAGGGGGTTGCGTTGGTAGTCCCAGGAGTGTTCATAGGTGTTCCAGTCAGCTTGCGCGTTCGCTCGACAACTGTCTGCGATCGCCATCGGCTGAGTTCTATCGATCGCGACAACGGGCAATCGACTCATCGGACCTTCGTGATAGTCGAGAGTCGGGGACAAAACAAGCAGCAACTGATTGATTACGTGGGTATTCGTTAGCGCCAGCAGAAAGAGCCGCTGCGGTTCGTTGTCGCTGAAGCAGACCGATCCTTTGCTCTCGAAGATCATCCCAGCGGGCAAATACCGCATGGACAACGCGCTACTCGAGATAGTCGACCAGGTAATCCCTGGCTGAAATATCCGGCTCAAGTTGAAGTTGGTTGCGCGAATACGGCCCGTTTCGTGCTTTGTCGTCCTCAGCTCGTTTCCATCATCGAGCCAATCGATGACGAACTCGTTATTGCCGAACCATCGGCGAAACGAACCACCCTTACTTACAGGGAACCATCGCACCTTCGACTCAGCGGACTCTTCACGGCTTATTGCACTGAAGCAGATGTTAGAAGAAGAGACTTCTGACCAATTCTTCAGAAAGCGGTCATTGTCTCCAGTAACAACACCGTGTGTTGGAGAACCTAATGCGCCGAGAGACTTCGAGTCCTTAAAAACTTCTCGAACACGCTCGCTCACCCAATAGGCGAGCGGACTGCCGGGGATCTTCTTAAAGTTGTCCTGGGCGACCTGGTCGAAACGCCCCTCCCCCGCGAGGAAAGCCAGACGCTTATCATCCTCGCCGCCATCGAGGAGGCGGAAGAACACCGGCCGAAAGGCCCCTTCCACAATGTTGCGGAGCACGAAGGCTGTAACCTGCACCACCTCGCCGGAAATGCTCGCAAATGCACGCGGACCGAGGTGCGCCATCGTCGTCAGCGTGCGCTCGGCCAACAGATGCTCGCGGAGTTTCTCGAAGCTCGAGAGGAACATCCAGCTCTGCATCGTGATCATCGCGTTATAGCCTCCATCGCGCGCCAGGTTGATACCTCGCTCGATGAAACAGGCAAAGAGATCACTTTTCGCATCCCTAAAATCCGATTTTGCGAAATCCTTCAGCAGCGTATTCATGCCTTTGGTGCCCATATAAGGCGGATTCGCCACCACCGCGTCATACTGCGCCGCCAGCAACTCGGCCTGCTGCACCAACGGCCCCAATTTTTTGAGCGCCTCCGCCACAAACAGATCCTGGCTGGTCGCCTCACTCAACCGCTTCAGCGCCAGTAGCTTCTCCGCCAGCCCCTCTGGAACCTGAATCAAC
>Ga0105051_10007015_pt1 | contig 11911 bp, 6 predicted proteins | sample FRY02_FD_78383 | JGI IMG/M metagenome (GOLD analysis project Ga0105051, IMG submission 78383) | Freshwater microbial communities from Lake Fryxell liftoff mats and glacier meltwater in Antarctica - FRY-02 (megahit assembly) | ecosystem: Environmental > Aquatic > Freshwater > Ice > Glacier...
TAAGTTATTTTTTTATAATAAGGAAAGAGTAAAATATTTTGAAAATGATAAAAATATTATGGAAGTTCATAAAAACCATGTCAATAATGAAATCTGCTAATCAATCATAGAATAAAAAACCGATTTACATTTTGTTTCATTTATACTAAAAGGTATTAATATTTATTTATTATTTCAAAATAAAATATATTTATTATTATAACTCATAAAAGATGATAAAATAATTTAATTCGACGGTGCATAAGATGGACCATTAGATTTCGGTGCCTCTAATCCTAATACCTTTTTGTAAGATGTTTGCAATATTATTAAATCTGACTATATTGATAAATGTTAAAATGAATTAAGATTTAGTATTATTGCACTTGCTTCTAGCTAATGATTTATCAAATATCTTATTAATATCATAATTATTGTAATATTTACAAAAAAATTAAAATTCTTAAAATTATTAAATATAAATTTTTATTAGAATGCATTATAAATGTAAAATTTCAAGCTTAGTTTACTCGACAAAAAAGAGTTGTAAGGGACCACAAATAAATTTAGTATCGCAGATGACGAAGATTTTTGTATTGTAGGAACAACAAAAGAACTTTATAAAATTATTTGCAATAAAAAACCAGTCATGAGCAAAATAAAACAAATAAGAATAAGTTTTTATTCCATTTTAAATATAAATTAAAATACTTTATTTAAAATTCTAAATAAAAAATTGTTATATTATATTTTAAATTAAAATAATAGTTTTATATTATTTCAAAGTTTATTATATTTTTATCATATTTCTTTTGTCTTTTTTGTAAATAAATAATATTAACTAAAGATAGCTATTCAAAAATTTAATGTTTGACCACATTTAAGATAAAAGAAGAAACATTTTGTTTGGTCAATATTTATGATTAATCGTAAAAATTAGGATTTTTTGAAGTTTTTACTTCTTAAGGAAATTAAATTAATGTAAAATGCAATATAAGTTAATAAATAATATAAATGATTTCTGTAAAACATGATAACTAAGACTTTATTATCTATTATACAATTTAAGGAAATCTGTCAGGTTTATTTGTTAAAATTAATTAATAAATAAAATAATTCAATAAATTTTCCAATAATAAATTTAAAGTACTTTAGATTAAGAAATAAGATGATTTAATTTTAATTGAATCAAATAATATTTTATAATGCAATTCTTAAATTATATTTTGTGACGTTTTAATAGAAAACAACATTTATATAGCATTCTCAACTTTAGACAGTAATTAATAAATAATTACTCTGAAATATTCTTGAATATTTTGAATATAAAATATAACAATTATATATTAAAAGGTTAAATATAACTGAATGTATATAAGAAATCAGAAAATAGTTTTTTTTAAAATACCTCAGAATAAAATTTGATATTTTCTTAAAAATCGGTAGTTTAATTTCCTTTATCTCACTTAAAAATAATTCTGTAATAAATTTTAAAATAATTAATAAATTTTAGCTATAAAGGACTGGTTTAACTATATGTTACGTCTGTAGGTGGTTATATTAAATGTTACGAAAATATATTTAACAATAAGCTTTAGAAGCCAAAATTACTTATAAATGATGTTCAAAATGAGTGTATTTCAGGGTTTCATTTATTCTCTTAAGACGGATAAATACTTGAATTAATTGTTAGTTATTTTAACGGAGTTTTAGGTTATTATTAACTTTACGCACATTAAGTATTTAAATTTTAAATTTATTTTTATTTTTTTATATTACTTAATATTAAAAGGATAAATGGGAGTTAATTTTGTAAGAAAAATTGAACTTTAATCATTTTAAAGTTTTATCAGTTAATAGAAACAAAGATAATTTAATTGTTTGCTTTTCAGATAATATTGTTGAAATTTTCGATTTTCGATTTTATTTTATCAACTGAAATGTAATAATTCATATATTAAAATAAATTTAATATTCAAGATAGTTTAAATAATTAAAATTACGAAAACTTTCATATTAATATATAATATATTTATTCAATTTGCAGCAAGTAATAACTTAGATTATTAATAATTTTTAGAATTTAAATTCCAATTTTACATTTTTTTATTTATATTTATACTGTAGCTTCTTTTATGCCTTTATAAATTATGAAATATTAAAATTAATTTATTACTAAAAAAGGAAAACTTTTTTATTTGGTGATTAAATTTAATTTTCTCCTTATCTAAAAATTAAATATTATACTTTTTCTCTCTGTTTAATGAATTTGGTTAAATGTTTTTAATAGAATCATTAATTTTAAAACTAATTTTTCTATTTTTTTAAATAGAATTTTGAATTTTGCCAATTTAATTTTCAAATTTATTCACAAAATTTATTTTCATTTTGTTAAATAAATGTTATTATTAAGATTCAGATGCTTTTGTACTTAAATTTGTCTAAATTACTTTATATAATACAATTAAATTTTTCTAAGCACTGTCTTGTTTCTGGTCAAGTTATTAAATTTTTTCATCTTTAATTTATATCTTGTTCTATTTATTTAAAATATACCTATAGATCTTTGATTAATTGGTTAAAATTTTACTCTGAGCATATTATTTTTTATCGTAAATCATCGATTGTAATTTTCATTTATTGTTTATGACAAATATGTTATCTTAAATTATTTTCATACTTTTATAGTTATTTTTCATAACTTTCACAATTTTAATCGTCTATCTATACTTTAAATATATTACTAATTGTTTATAAGAATTTTTAATTATTACAGCAGTTGCTTTCTCCTAAGATTATTCATATTTTTATAAAACAAATTGACAAACAAAATCAAAAAAATCACTCAAATACATTAATTAATTTTAATTTTTGTCTAATTTTGCAATATTATCAGAAAATATTTCTAATTCATTTTAATTATTCATAAAATTCTCTACAAAGAATATCATCTTTTAATAATTAATTTTAAATTAAATATAAAAATATTTTATATTTCATTTTAAAATAAATTATTATTTTTAAAAATATTTTCTAATTATTACTATTAAAATAATTTTAGCTAAATGTTCTTTTATTTAACTTTATATTAAATAAAATGATTACCTTGTCCTATAAATTTTCAAAATAAGTTTCTTATGATTCCTACATTTGAAAATGTTTTAGTTAATTTTTAATTAAATCATTTAATATTAATTTAGCAAAATAATTATATTTATAAAATTTTTTATTATTTAATTAATATTTGAATATAAGATTAAATTAATAGTAATTCACATAAAATCAAATTCTTCCTATATTTTTGTACTTTCTATTAAGATAATTATCATAATTAGTTAATTTTTAGAAATTAACTTAATTAGGATCTTCTTTTAATTTAGATTCTTTTCTAAATTTGCTAAAATTAATAATTTAATACTTTTGATATTAAAATAATAATTTAATCATTTCATTTGTAGAAATTAATATAATTTGAAATAAATTAATAAATTTTACTGAGTGATTGCAATATTTTAAAATTTTTTTTTAGATTTTTAGTTTTGTTCTTTTTAAATTTATAATTTTTTTGGACTTTAATATTTTTATTATTTATTAGACTTTTTTTAATTTGTATTTTTTAATTCTGAATTATTTTTTTTTTGATGTAAATCCAACTAAATTTCTAATTTTTCCAATCGTTACTAAACTTTTTCAAGATCACTGTAGTCTTGAGAGCTATTTTCATTCTAAGAATCTTTAGAATTGCTTTTGCTATTTTATTTCTTTTAAAAGAATTATTTTGTATTTTGATCAGTTTTTGTTTATAGAATATATTCATCATCATATATTTATGTTTTGTAAATTCTATTATGAAAAAATTTAGGTTTAGTTTCTATTTCATCAAAATTTTGATTATTTTTGATTTTAATTTTTAACTAATTTAGTCTATTTTTAGCCTATTCTAAATCATATTGAAACTATTCAGTCATATTTTTGTTAATTATTTTTAAATTAATTATTGTAATTTAATTTAATTAGACTTTTTTGTTATTAAATTTTAAATTATTTGTGCAATTTTTAATTTTTTTTAACAATTTCTATTTACATATTTTTTTAAAAAATAAATTAAAAAAATATTTTTAAAAAATATTTATTTAAGAAGCATTATGTATTTTAAAATGATCTAATAATATAAGAATTTTTATAATTATTATTTAATTTTCATAATGAATCATTTATTAAGTCTAGTTTTTCAAAAATTGCAAAAACTTCATTATTAAAGTTAATTTAGTCAATTTTAGTGAAATGTAACTAAAAGCATTAATTGAAGTCTTTTTATAAATCAACTCTTTAAAAAGTTACAATTTCATTATTTGAATTAGGCGATAAGATAGTTAAAATTTTATTTATTTATGGGATTTGGTTTTGGCATTATGATATTTTTAAATTTACAGCCAAAAAACTTTGACTTTCGTTTATCAATGACACTATTCTTAAAGTGTGAATATCTTAAAGTATTTAAACATTTTCATCCTATTTTTCTCTTTACCTTTGGTTTGTGAAAATATCCGCATACTAAAGTTTTACTTTATCGAACTATTATATTGTAATTTATTAAGAGCATTAATTTTCAATTATGTACGAATTGATATTATCTATAATTAATAAATAATAGTTCTAAATATTATTATGATGATTATTTATTTAATAAATTATTATTAAAACTAAATAAAATTTATTTTGATAGTAGAAAATACCAATATTTTTGTTGTCTATTTCAGAATTTAATTGTAAAGCTTAATTAAGTGAGTTTTCATATTCAAACTGCCATATTTTACCACTTTCTTTTTGAATAATTCCTAATAACCCTGATATCCAATCTAAAAATGTTTTGCACATAATATTTGGTGAAGGTAAACTTTTTAAAAATCTCTCAAATACAGAATTTTTGTTGATTAATTGATATACAAAAACAATATATTTCAAGACATTGTATTTATTTTTCTAGCTGATGAAAAGATCCAAAAAAGAAATAGATCTCTCAATTAATAAACTAGAAGGAAACTAATAAGCAAACAAATTATTATTATTTTTATTATTTATAGCCATTTACTTAAAATTAGGAAGGCCCATAATCATTTTAACCCTTTGTAACTAAAACTAATCCTTAATTTTGAAGACAAACTTAAGTAGTGGGAAAAAAAGCTAAACATTTTCCTAACTAACCTCCGCCAACTGCTACCCCAAGACGCCAGCCACAAAAATCGTCATATTCCAATTCCCATAACTCAGCTGATAGACAATGGGCGCGAGGTACTACTTGATGTACTCCGGTTTGTAGGTTTGGAGCAGCTTGTCGATCAGGTCCTGGACCAGCGGCAGTTGGATGCTGCTCCTCGGGCTGCTCTTCAGCAACTGAACCAGCAGCTCCAGAGCAGGCTCCAGGCTGCTGTAGTTCTGAAGCTCCAGGATGAAGTGGATGAGCACTGGGAGCAGCGGAACGCTTAGGAGGTGGGAAAGCAGGGCTGGAATTTTTGTCATTTCGGAGAGAAACTCGAAATATTCACATAGTTTTTGGCAGTTTTTGGAGTGCTAAAAGTATAGGGTTAATTTTGAAAAATTGTTAGTAATGAATTTTTATTTCTCTTCTTGTAATTATGGGTCTTGATTTTTAAATAGAATGTTTATTGAAGTTTATAATAGTCTTTTTATGCAATTTCGTATATTCTTGTCTTATGATTTAATAAATAGCTCGCCAATGTAATCATACTCTGTTAATTAGTTACAGAAATAAAAAGCGAATTATGAATTTGCTTGTAAAAAATTTAGAGCTTTTAATGTAATTGCTTGTAATTTCTATTTTAATTAATTTTATAAAATTTGTAAAATTGTGATTTAATAAAGAATTAATAATCAAAATAATTTAATTAAATAATATTTACTTAAGTTAATTTAGAAAGTGATATTATCTTTAACAAAAATAATAGATAAAGGTCCAAAATGCAAGATATTTATGATTGTGCTAATAATTCTGAATTTAAGGAAACTTGGTCCAATAGATTTTCTATGAAATCATAAAACTATTAATTATAAACATTCTTCATTAGAATAAACTGCTCATTTTGAGTCTAAATCTGCATCTCTAATTCTGCAGGCATATATTCAGGCAATTAATCAAACTTAACACTATAAAGATCCTTTTCCTAATCGATCACATTAACTTCCTTCAACTTCTAGTCGTTGCCTTGCAATACAAAGTCGCCTTTATTTCTCTTCTCATAAACCAACATGTAGGCACTCTTATTACTGAGGTCAATGTCCGTAAAGTTCTGCATTTTGGCTCCCCCGAAACACTGTTTTTCTATTTACTGAGGGTCGAAAGGGGCAACAAGAGAGTCGTTGAATTCCAGCCAAATATCGGAAGAAGTCCGGATGTAGGATACGTAGTGACCGAATTGGGCTACACCGATGTGCACCACGATTCCGATTAGAGTGTAGTCTTGGGATGGCGATTTAGACTTGCAATAAGGTGATATGTCCATTTACTTTAAATATAATAGAGGTTTTATTATCGGAAATAAGTAAGGTACCTGACTGAATTCGAAGTAGGTGTTGACCTTTTCGTTCTCCATTGTCTCAAAATCAAAAACGATTCTCTTCAAGTGAATAATCAAATAGTTGGGACAATCCGAAATACTGACCGTTTTGACAATATCCTATTTCTTCTCACACTGTTCACAAAAGTAATCCTGTATTTATTCTTATTAAGTAAACTAGTCCAGACTATCCTTGATGTTCTTGAGGTTCTTAACATCTAGGGAGAGGTTGTTGAAACCTTCGAATCTGTTTATTTCTTTCTTGCATTCAACGCAGATCAGGGTTGTGCAGGTTTAACCGCCGAAGACATTTTCGATTAACTTGCTGAAAGGAGTTGGTTTTAGTTATGTTTCCAAACGGTCGAACAACATATTCAAAAACTAAACACATAATCATAAAAATAAAATAAACCTCTTGGGCATCTTGCTGAATCTTAATATTAGTCGGATTGCCGTCATAATCCTTAAACGCATAGCAAAACCCTAACGGATCATAGTCCTCCTATAGACTGATCTCCAAATGCGCGAACATCAGCTGCACCTGGTGCAAGAGGTTGTCGTCCACAGCCTTGAGTTTGCCGAGCTCGGCCAGGCTGGGCAGTCGGTGGTCGTCGGCCAGCAGGATGGCCCGGCGGAAGGCAGCGATGCAGAATAACTGCTGCAGCATCGCGTTCATGTAGCAGATGCACCCGTGGTTGCGCAGGCCGACGAAGTTGCTCTCGGACTTTATTTATTATTTTAATTTGGGGGCTTTACTCTGAAATTGAACTGGTCCTGCAGGTAACCGTAATCGTTGTTCACTTTCTGGTTCTTTAGTAAAGGGCTTATGTAATTTTGTAGAAATTATTGGCTGGTTTTTTAATCATTTTCCATTATTATCAAACTTAAATCATATAGAGTTTATTTCTAAAAATTGTTTTTGTTTTTGTCGTATATTTTGAAGATAGCTTCGAACATTTATTAAAAATCATTATAATTAATTACTATTTTGTTTAATTTTTGTATTAAACCAAGTATTTACATATTTTGATTTATCTAAATACCTTAGTTTATTTTTTAAAGTGCCATTTTTTATATTTACTCAACTAATTTATTTTCCAGACTTTGGTTTAAAATGTTTTAAATAATTTAATAATAGTATTTTGAAAAGTTAAATTCCACTTAATTTTCCAAATACTTTTGTAAAATCATTTTGTTAAAATCATTTGTTTATTTTGATATTTTTGATATTATAAATATGGTTTTGTGAATAGATTATGACACTATTTAATTTTTAATAAATAGTCCTTTAAGTAATTCTTTATTTTAATCTAACTCTGTTTATTTATAATATTGGTAAATTGAAAATATCTATAAATAAACCATTGCTAAGTTATAATCTATTTCTTCAAACACTTCTTTTTCAATAATTTTAATAATTTTATCGATAATATCATTAATTAAGCTCTTTTAATCCAAAATTTCAACAAATTATTTAGTGAAATCTGGCTTTAAATTTTAAAGATCATATATTTTGATAGAAATTGCATTAATTGTAAACTTTTCATTAGATATCATATCTAATAATTCATCTTAACCAAATATTGTCTTGATTATATTCAATAAAGAAAGTGAGTTATGTCTATCTAAAATAATATCAGATTCTTTTTTAGCATAATATAAATCAATTAAGTTATGTAAAAAGTCACTTTCAATTAAATATTAAGCAAAATTATCATCGGATTTAGCTATTTTAATAATTGTGTTTAAGTAATAAAGCATTTTGAAAGGATTGAATTTAAATATGGCCGATAAATTCCTACTGTCTTAAACTTCCTATAAGCGGTATTAAAAAGAAAAAAAAAAGAATAATAAAAAATAATAAGATAATAAAAACCTTAAGTATATGTGTGGAGGTGGGTATTCTATTAAGCAAGCTCATAAGGCCAATTTGAGCCTCTGGGGCCAACTCTAACATCAGCTAGTAAAAGGGCTAGCAGTCTCTGAACCTACTCTCCATCAACTGCTCCTGATCGACGACCTCCAACTGCTGCTCCGAGCAGAGCATGAAGTCGTGTCGGTAGTTCTTGTTCTGCAGGTTCGACCACACTACGCGCGGTTTCTTCTCGCAGGCATCTTTGTACAGCGACAGAAAGTTCCTTAAGCACAGGTGGCCCTTGCAGTCAGAGTCCCATTGAGTAAACAGGTCCTATTTCTAATATACTGTACTTTTATACGTTTGTCGTCGGCGTCACATACATCACTTTCAATATTATAATTTTTAATTTTAATTATATTTTTTATTTACCCTGTGCAAGAATTTATGAATTTGGAGCAGTCGCAGGGAAACATTTTACCATCTGTTGAATATTCTTCAAACCATGACTTCATTATAGTTACCAATTTAGGATTCATCTAATCATTTATTATTAATTAAGCTTACTAAACTTCCTATTAATGTCTTTTTTAATTATATTTTACTTTCTTTTTATCTAAATTTTATCTAAATTATTTATTTTCAGATCCTTCATAGTTTTACCATTATGAGCATTCGTTAAAACCGTATTATCAGCAACTCTGTACATTTCTATTATGTCCCAGTTTGATTTGATTTTTTTGGCAATTTATATTCTCAAATCAATTAAAGTTTTGTTATCCTCTATTTTAATTTTAATTTTTTCTTAAAAATAATTGAAATCGTTCAAGATAGTCAGGTTTAGTAAGCTTATTTGAGCAAATTAGAAATGAGGTTGCAAATCCCCTTTACCTTTTTGTTCAGAAATATCTTTAAATGAAGAAATCAGTTGTATAATTCGTGAAATTTTTATTAATTCGTTTTCTTCTTTAAATTTTTTAAAATAATCAATGCAGGTTTAAATAAATAAATCAAGACTAGATTTAATCTCAATTTCTTTTATCCACTTTTAATAAATAATAAAAATTAGTTATAAAATAAAAGTAATTTTTTGTATATTTCTGAAATAATAGCAAAATATTTGAATAGATTACATTTGAGTAAACATCAATAATCAACATCATAATTTGTGCGACAGTCTGTTGATCCTATACCAAAAAATAAGCTTTCCAAAGCAAATCTAACCTCAAAAGATTGTCAACTGAACCGACCAGCTGGACCTCCTTATCGTTCTAAATTCAGAAATTATATACATGGTCGAATATTTGGTAACAGAATTATTTGTCACTGCGGCCGACTATGTCCAACAGGTTCGCTTAGACGTTCACTTTTATGAACATTTTCACGAAGAAGTTGAACTCCTGTATTTTGAAGAACTACAGATTGTTTATGTTGATGATTTTTTCTTCGAAGAAATTATTGAACAGTTCGTCATCAGTAAGTTGATGCAGATTTTGGAGGAAAATGAAGAACATCTCCCGTTCTGAATTGGAGTTTTGGTGGATCACGTTCAAGTGGTAAAGGGTTTGAATGTGCTGGAAGATGCAGGGAGAGTCTTTTACTTTTATTTAGGAGGCGATCAGCGTATATAGGAAACTTATTCTGGTCTCCACCTATTCTGCCAAATTAATATTAATTTTGAAATATATACTCATGTCGATTTCTGCCTGTTTCTTGTATTACTTCAGATCTTCCAATAATATGTCGAGTAACTTCTACTCTTTTATTAGAGAGCTCACCACCATCTACCTGGTGATGTTTTGGTTGAAGAATTGGAAAGTGGGGTAGCTGTCGATTAGCTGTTTTAGAAACTGCAGCATTACGAACTAATTTTTCTGCAATTCGATATTCTTCAGGCAGAGTTTTATGTAGTCTTGTTTTAGGTCTTGGAAACTCCAGTTGTTTAGGATCTTTAATATTTTTTCCACACAGTCTTGGGTTAAAAGTTCGTCTAATTTTCATAAGAATACTTTAGGATGATTATTCTAGGATTTTCCATATGAATTGAATTAGAGTTTACTAATAATGAAAAGATTCTTTTTTACGGTTCAATATATAGAACAATAGTTCAACGTCTTCAATTTGCAGTTAGTTTATTTCAATTGCGAAAACTTTATTCATTATGAATTCTATCTAATTTTTCTCAAGATAGACTGAAATCTCACCTAAGAGTTTGTACAGATCTAGTTTAAATTCCTGGTCTAAATGATATTTTAGAAAAATACCATTTTTTGTAAGTTGGTTCCAAAGGAGTACTAAATGGTTTTCATCGAAAATCTTTAAATCTATCATTAGTTTTATAAGTTCTTGCTAGCGGTTTAGAAGTTGCAGGTGACATTTCTTGCCATTTATTGCTTCAAATATCTAACTTTCTTTTACCCAATTTAACTATTTGAATATTTATTTTTTAATGTGAATAAAAATTATTAAATTACAAGTATGGGATTGTTTCTGTAGTTTTTGAGAATATCAGAAAAGAATTTAAAAGCTATAATCTATCGATCTAACAAATTAGAGTTGATATAAATTCGGAAAATATCCAATTAGAACTATAACATAATTTAATTTCTGTCTTATAAACTCATAGCTCTAACCAACAACTGATTCAAACTCTAGAAAATATTTTCTACAATTTAATTCTACTGGTTCCTCAGATTACTCTGGGAAATATTAACGACCGCTTTGACAGTAGCTCTTGCCAATTTCGGTATTATTTACATCGCTTGTCCTTTCAGCATCAATTTATTGAAACTTTCAAAAGAAACTAAAATAGTTTTAATCATTTCGAGATTTTGACTCTGTTCCATTTTTTCAAAAATTAGGTCTAAATGAGGATACAGCGAATTTAGGAGTGAAATTAGGAATTCTGAATGACTGTGGGAATCTCTTCCGATACAAAAAATTGGCAAATTCTGGAGAATAAAATCGTGCGAGTTTTCGATTTGGTCTTCGAAATAAAATGGAGATTGTGGAGAGGATAGACTGTTTTTGGGCAGGAAACGACAGCTTGATATCTAATTATATTTGGTTAATTTTTGGACTATTATTTATTAGGATTTATGGATATTACATGAATTTCTTCTTCCCTTATTTCTGGTTCTTAAGGCAAACCGTCGAAATTTAAGCAATTCTTCTAATTTTAGACATTAAACCTATACTACACTTATAAATTTTAATTTTAATCTTTATTCTAAACAGTTGCTAAATACCAATTTCCATTATAATAGCAGTCAACTTAATCATCTACAATTAGAATAGAAAATTTTATTTTTACTTATTTTCAAGTTCTGCAAAACTTCGTAAAATTAACTTTATGATTTATATGGTGCTATTTCCCCAGAATCTATAGAAATCCATCTGTCATATATATTATTCTAAAAATGAAGTTATATTTTATTATTTTTAATTTTTTTTATTTTGGCTCTGCCCCATTGCATTAAATTTTCTTTTTAATTTATTTAAA
>Ga0105051_10007022_pt1 | contig 11905 bp, 10 predicted proteins | sample FRY02_FD_78383 | JGI IMG/M metagenome (GOLD analysis project Ga0105051, IMG submission 78383) | Freshwater microbial communities from Lake Fryxell liftoff mats and glacier meltwater in Antarctica - FRY-02 (megahit assembly) | ecosystem: Environmental > Aquatic > Freshwater > Ice > Glacier...
CATTCCTTTGGTATTGAGCATGGCAGGTCTACACAATCAGTTGACAGCCGAGTAGCATACGACCTTGGGGTCATTGCCCAATGCGACAGAACCATTGCGCGCGCAACCAGTCTGGCTGCATCATAGGCTTGAGCGATACCAACGGGACTTGGGATTTCAGCGACGCTTGCGTAGGCACCTGCTTTCATTGCTGCGCTGGCCAGCATCATGGCGAGAGGACGTTTATTGTTGACAAAGGTAAAGGTCTGGATGATTTCTAGACGGACGGCGTTGAGGTCATTGCCGACGAGTTGATGGAGCGTACCGCCGACAGTCCCCCAGTGGGCGACGATTGGTAAGCGCTGCTTTGGAGAGCGGATGGCGACTTCCTTAATGAGGACGGCGGCTTCCATTTCGTTGCCCACGAAAAGAAGGGCTTGCGCACCTACATCCAAGCATTGAGAGTAAGACTCTGTAAAGCTTTTCTCACCCCAGTTAAACCAGCGGATGAGTGGAATATTTAGCCCTAATTCTCGCGAATGATTTTTGATGACTGCCTCAGAGGACCGTCCCCATGCTGTGTTGGGTAAAAAAGCGCAGGCGGTGGAGGCCCCGACATTCTTCACAATCCGATTAATTAGGGCGGGCACGCCCCAGCTGTCCTTTAATGACACCCTAAATGCGTAAGAAGTTTCGTAGCCATTATCTGTAATCTGATCGGCAGAGCCCCAGACGCTGATGATCGGCAGATGAGCCCGCTGGGCTTCCGTCAGAGATTCAATAATGATGGGGCTGTACTTGCCTCCAAATATCGCCACCATATCTTTTTGTAGAGAAAGGTCAATAAAGTTGTCCTTGCCACGTGCAGTAATGCCTTTGTTGTCCGTCGTGATTAAGGCGAGTGGACGGCCGCCGAGTACGCCACCTGCTGCGTTGATATCTTCTATTGCTTTGTTCAGACCAAACTTGATGGCGTTCGCCGCCGTATTCGTTTTTTGTCCAAAGGCACCATCAAAACCAAGATAAACAGGGGGCAAAGCATGCGTGCCCGCAGGCGAGATGGAGGGTGTCGCATGCGCAAACCCATGAATAGCAAAGATGAAAAGAAAGAGTGTCAGCGTGAGTACGTTCAAGACTGCCGTCTTGGTATATCTTTTACCAGTTAGGTTGCGAGGGCGCATAATTGCCAGAGGCCTATTTGCATAGAGCGAATGCATACATAAAAAAACGATTTTTTCATGTTACCTTGATTTTCAAGCGAAAAATTGGAGAATTCCTTCATGTTTGAACGGTTTATCAAAGGCAGGTCGCTAGATATCGCCAAAAAAACGGCCCTGAATTTGCTCTCTGAAAAGGGTGAAGCGAACGCGCGCAATATTGCTGCAAAACTGCTCGAAACGTTTCATGCGCTTGATCGTGCTGAGCAGTTGAGCTTCTTTGAGTTTGTTGACAGCAGATTTAGCCCGGATCCTGTGGCGGTGTTGGCCGCCGCTCAGCGTTATGCCGATAAGCCTGACCACGCCAGTTTGAGCAACTTGTTTCGAACTGTGGAGCCTGCCCGTCAGGAGCTCCTGCGGCGCTTGAATCGTGCGCCAGGGGGGACACATTCGATTGTACAAATGCGCGAACGCTTGCTCGGACATCTCAAAGCGCACCCTAACTTAAAGTCCGTGGATTCTGATATCCAGCACGTTTTCAGTTCTTGGTTTAATCCCGGTTTTCTCGAACTACACGAGATTACGTGGTCTTCTCCTGCCATTTTGCTTGAAAAGATCATAAAACACGAGTCTGTGCATGCCATTGATGGGTGGGATGATTTGCGTAGACGCCTGCAACCCGATCGCCGTTGCTTTGCATTTTTTCATCCCCAACTGCCGGGCGAGCCGCTGATCTTCGTCGAGGTCGCATTGGTGCCGACCATCGCGCGCGAAATAGGTCCATTGCTCGACAAAAAGGCGTTGCCGCTAGAGGATAAGAAGTTTAAGACCGCTATTTTTTATTCCATCAGTAATTGTCAGCCGGGCTTAAAGGGCGTTTCTTTAGGTAATTTTCTGATCAAGCGGGTCGCTGAAAAAATTCAGCACGAAATTCCCTCTGTTAAAACGTTTTGCACGCTGTCGCCGATCCCCGGCTTTACAAAATGGCTGGACACCACCCTCAATCTCGATGAGTTCGATTTGACGCCAGCCAAAAGGCTAAAAGTCGAAGAGTCTTTGAAGCTGCTGCGCGCAAAGGGACAGTCCTGGGTAAAAACGCTTGCGGGTGGTTGGTCTAGTTTGACGGTGAGCGATGAGGAAAAGGCGGCCTTATTACGACTGTGCTTTATTTATTTGTCTCAAGTCACCTGCACGCGGGAGGGGGATGCCGTGGCTAAGTTCCACTTATCGAATGGCGCCCAGCTCTACAACATCAATTGGGCCGCAGACCTGTCTAAAAAGGGTATCGCACAATCCAGCAGCCTGATGGTGAACTATTTGTACGAACTCGACGCTGTGGAGGACAATCACGAGGCATTTATCAATAAAAAAGTGGTGTTTGCCAAGAGCTTGGAAAAGCTAGTCTGAGATCGAGGGCATATCAGAACCATTGACTGCTGCATTAAAACCTAGGGTTTATGAGGTGGGCTAGATTGGCATATCGATATAAACTAATCAATCAAAAAAGCTCATAGTGCTTTCCAATAGTGCTGCTAAATAGCACTTTAAATAAACCCGAGTAAGGAGTAAGAGAATATGGTCACTAAACTCATTCGTAATGTTGGACTTGCGTTAGGCGTGATGGCGGTTGTAGCCCCGTCGATCGCGACGGCTCAGCAATGGCCAACTAAGCCAGTAACGTTCGTTTCTCCCTTTCCTCCTGGTGGCTCTGTTGATCCTCTGGCGCGCTTGTTTGCAGCGAAGCTGACAGACGCCTTAGGTCAGCAATTCATCGTTGAGAACCGTACGGGTGCTTCGGGCTCAATCGGAACAGCGCATGTTGCCAAGGCAGCCGCTGATGGTTATACGTTCGTTTTTGTGTTTGATACACACGCGACCAACCCCTATCTGTTGCCTAAGATGACCTTTGACACCGTCAAGGATCTGACACCGGTAATGTTGGTGGGTACGGCGCCAATGGCATTCGCCACAGCACCCTCCAAACCCTACAAAAACTTTGCTGATTACGTTAAGGCTGCTAAAGCCAAGCCAGATACCTTGAGCTATGGCTCAGTCGGTAGCGGCAGCTTGGGTCATCTGACGATGACAATGCTTGAAAAATCGGGTGGCTTCAAGGTTGTGCACGCCCCTTACAAGGGTGGTGGCCCAATGTCCATCGACATCATGGGTGGCCAGATTGATGGTGGTATCGGTTCAGTCGCCGTGTTGGGTAATCACATCCGCAACGGTAAGATGCGTGCATTGGCTGTCACCGGCGAAACACGCTCAGCATCGTTACCCGATGTGCCAACAATGGCTGAGCAGGGCTTCCCAGGCTTTTCAGCCGAAGCTTGGTGGGCAATTTTTGCTCCAGCGGGTACACCTAAGGCCATTATTGACAAGCTCAATGCAGAAATCGTCAAAATCGCTAAAGAGCCTGCCATTAACAAGCAGCTGACCGAAACGCTTGGTATGAACGTTAAAGTCAGTTCGCCAGAAGCGCTCGGCAAATTTACTGCTGACGAAATGGCCCGTTGGTCCAAGGTCATCAAAGAGAACAGCATCAAGCCAGATTAATCATCTGTAGTGGTTGTTGATCAGTTAAACAAGCCCCCGCTTAAACGGGGGTTTTTTTTGACTCATGAAGGGTGTAGCCTTATTTAGTCATCAAACTGACATAAAGCGTTGCTAATCTATAGCCTATTGATTTAAGCGTGCCAAAATTACTGTGTGACAAAGCACAACCTTGGCGCCAAAGTTAACGGGAAATTTCATGACAGACAAACACCTCTCTTCGCAGTTCGATGCTGAGCTCAACTCTCTTTGCAGTAATTTGCTGGAAATGGGTGGCATGGTGGAGTCGCAGATTTTGGATGCGACGCGAGCGTTCTCGGAAATGGACCTTGAATTGTGTAAAACGGTGATCGACCGTGAAAAGGCGATCAACATCAAAGAAATTGAGATCGATTTAAGGTGTACAGAACTCATCGCCAAGCGTCAGCCCACCGCCCGTGACTTAAGGCTAGTGATGGCGGTCTCCAAGGCCATCACGAATCTCGAACGAGCGGGCGACGAAGCCGAAAAAGTCGCTAAGCGGACACGACGCATCATCCGTGCTGGAGCCGAGCATAAAATCAACGTTGCTGAGATCATTATTTCTGGACAGCTGGCGCTTAAGCAACTGCGTCAGAGCCTAGACGCCTTTGCGCGTTTGGATCGCGATGCTGCTGTTGAGATTGTGTTGGATGATCGGCAGATTGATGAGGAATTCAGGGCTTTTGTCCGTAAGCTGACCTCCTATATGACTGAGGATCCTCAGACGATTGCAACGGGACTCGACATGCTGACGATTGCAAAATCCATTGAGCGGATCGGCGATCACGCCAAAAATATCGCCGAATTTGTGATTTACGTGGTCGGGGGCTATGACGTGAGACACACGCCTAAAGGCGAGTTGCATAAACGAGCCGCTGAGGAATAGGCACTTTATGACTCATCGAATTTTGATCGTCGAAGACGAGTTATCAATTTCAGAATTGATCGCCATCAATTTGACGCATGCGGGTTACGAAGTTGAGCAAGCTTTCCAAACCGAGGAGGCTACGCTGAAAATGCGCGATGCGCTGCCGGACTTGATGATCCTAGATTGGATGTTACCTGGCAAGTCAGGTGTTCAGTACGCTAGAGAGCTGCGGGCCAACGAGCGAACCGCGGGGATCCCGATTTTGATGCTGACTGCCAAGAGCGAAGAGGCAGATAAGGTCCAAGGTCTGGACGCCGGTGCGGATGACTACATGACCAAGCCCTTTTCCACCAAGGAACTGGTGGCGAGAGTCAATGCCTTGCTGCGTCGTCACAGTCGCGTTCCAACCAACGAGGACTTGATGGTCCTCGGCGCTTTGAGACTTGATCCTGTGACGCATCGTGTGACAGCCGACTGGCCAGAGTCTGTACGCCGTGAGATTATCGTGGGGCCTACCGAGTTTCGTCTGTTGCAATTTTTAATGGGATCACCAGAGCGTGTGCATTCGCGTGCCCATTTGCTGGACCAAGTATGGGGCAACGAAGTTTTATCGAAGAGCGCACGGTGGATGTGCACATTAGACGTTTGCGTGTCGCGCTTGCGGTTGCAAAGTGCGATGTCTATGTCGAAACAGTTCGAGGTGTTGGGTATCGTGCCACGCGCAATCCGACTGCCCCCACGACGGATCATGACCTCTTGTAGCCAACAACCTCAGGATGCAATGCGATCATGAAGCTTTACTTGGGGAGGCTTCTGGGTCTTGTTGCAAGTGCCCTGATGATAGGCTGGATCGTCAACGACTTGGCCGGGCCCGTGTTCGGCGTGCTGGCGGGCGTGGGTGTCCTAGCGGTGCCGTTAGCACGTGGCTATGACAATCTTGAAAAAATCCAGCGGCTGACAGTTTTAGAACACGATGGGACTTCGCTTAATGCCTTAACGACCTTTGGTGCCTGGGGTGATGCGATGTCAAAGATAGCGCGTGTCATTCAGGATGCACAGTCGCAGATTCAGGATCTCGAAGCCAGCCACAACCGCTTCATTCAGGGTTTTCAGGCATCACCCAATGGCGTCGTGATGCTGGACGATGCATTTCATATCGAATGGTGTAATGCGAGCGCCGAGAATTTTTTCGGTATTAATTTAAGAAAAGATCTTCTGCAAAATATTAGTTACTTGGTACGCAACCCGGATTTTGTGCACTACCTAACGCTGCGCCGCTTTGAAAATCGCATCATTCTTCAGCGCATGGGTTTCGCACATGAGCTCTCTATCGCCGTGCAGGTGTTTCCCTTTGGAGGGGATCAGCTGCTTTTGCTCGCGCAGGACGTGACAGACTTACAAAAGACTGAGGCCATGCGACGAGATTTTGTGGCCAATGTTTCGCATGAGATTCGTACACCTCTCACGGTGTTGATTGGTTTTCTCGAAACCATGCAATCAATCGAATTATCGATTGAGCAACGTAACCGTTATCTCGGCCTGATGATGACGCAGTCCCAGAGAATGAAAAGTCTGGTCGAGGACCTGTTAACGTTGGCCAACCTTGAGGCCAATACGTCTTTTGCTCCGCTTGAGGCGTTTGATATAGCAACCGAGATGGCGGCATTAAATGTCGATGCACAGGCCTTATCCGCAGGTCGACATCGCATTGTTTTTGACGTAAAAAATGACTTGGCGTTGTATGGCGAACGGCGTGAGCTGCAATCAGCGTTTAGTAATCTGATCTCAAATGCGATTCGGTATACGCCCGAAGGCGGGCGCATCACGGTCAGCTGGGGTTTGAGTCCAAGCCGCCATGGTGTTTTCTCGGTGACAGATACCGGTCCGGGTATCGATGCCGTGCATTTACCCAGATTGACTGAACGGTTCTACCGCGTCGACGGGAGCCGCTCCCGCGATACGGGTGGAACTGGCCTTGGTTTGGCGATCGTCAAGCACATCGCGACTCGGCACAATGCGCAGTTATTAATTACAAGCGTGTTAGGTGATGGTAGTACCTTTAAGCTGCGTTTTGCACCGGAGCGGATTGCTTATCCGCCTCCAGTCAGCGCTCCGCCACACCTCGACAGCTGAATGACAGCGATTCAACGTATTTTCAATTATCGTACGGATATTACTTGAATCGATTGCGCCTCTTGGGAAGACAGCTTGAATATTGATATCGCTTCGCTCTATTTGATCGTCGCATTTCTTTTTTTTATTTTGCCTGTTGCGGTGTATCTCGCGACGTCAGAGCTCCGCGATCGTCAGGTGTATTGGTGGTGCCTCGGCGGCTTAGGAAACTGCTTGGGTTTCATGCTGGTCGGTCTGAGAGGTGTTGTCCCCGATTTCTTTAGTTTCTATGTCGCGCAAGTTTTGTTCGCGACGGGATTAAGTTTGCGTGCCCTGTCATTGAGATTGGAAACGTCGACCGATATTTTTCGCACGGCGATGATTTATGTGGCTGTCGGTATGATTTATGTGGGCGTCTTTTCCTTCATGGTCTATACAGGCGTTCGCGAGTTTTATCGATTGAATTGGGTGCACGGCTACTTCGTCTTATTGTCGGTAGATCTTTTGTTTATTAGTCGATCTATCTACGGCAAGCTTAAAAATACAGGTGGAAAACTGATCGCTTGGATGGCACTGTTAATTTTGATCGGACTGCTGGTCAGGATGGTGGGTTACACGACCGCACTAGGTGGCGTTGGTGTGTTTGAGGCCGGTTTGGACCAATACATTGCGATCTTGTGCGTCATGATTGGCTATGTTCTCGGTAATTTTGGTTTTATCCAGCTGCGTATTCAAAAACTATGGGAGAACAAAAAGGCAGTAGATATTCAATTGGCCGATACACGCGATAAAAACAAATCACTTGAAGACCTTCTTGAGGAAAAGAACGTGTTGATGAGAACGCTTTCTTTATCGGCTAAAGCAAACAGCATGGGGACGATGTTGGGCGCGATTGCGCATGAGATCAATCAACCTCTTGGCGCGATTCGCATCAATACTGAATTGCTCATGACGTTAAATGCACAGCGAGAGCGTCGCGAAAATTTTCAGGAAACGCTTGAGCATATTTTTCAGGATAATCAGCGTGCGGCTTTGGTGGTCTCAAGTCTACGTAAGTTTTTTGTGCAAGGCTCTAGTGATTTTGTGGCACTAGACTTGAGTGAGTTGGTACGAGATGTGCATCGTCTTTTGTTGCCTGAGGCGCAACTGCGTAGCATTCAATTGCTTGCCCAATGCGAGACTGGTCTGCTCATCAAGGGCGATCAAAACCAACTTCAGATGGTGGTATTGAATCTGATTAACAATGCGATAGACGCGGTGAGTGATGTTTCAAGCGAGAAAATCGTTTTGATCAAACTTTTCCAAGAGGACGCAAAAGTTGTGCTTGAGGTGAGTGATAACGGATCAGGTGTACCAGAGGGTCGGGTCGCCACGATCTTTGAGTTGTTTAACACCACTAAAGAGCAAGGCATGGGGATGGGGCTTTGGTTAAGTCGCGCCATCATGGATTCGCATGAGGGTGTCATTAGCTTGTTGAGTGGGCCTGCTGGCGAAACCTTATTCCGAGTTTCACTGGCAGCTTTACCCCACCAAATGCCCCAATCCACGCCACTCATTTCCTCTACCCCGTTGTCCACTGAGACTGCAGGGCCCTTAGTGGGTGCAACAGCGACTATTTAGACGTCCAAGACGCTGCGCAACATCCAGGCAGTTTTTTCATGCACTTCAAGGCGTTGTGTCAAAAGATCAGCGGTAGGTTGATCATTAGCTTCGCCGACAACTGGGAATAGACTGCGTGCTGTTTTGGCAGTCGCTTCTTGAGCTTTGACCAAATAGCGCACCATATCTGTTGCGGACGGCACCCCTTCGATTTGCTCAACGGAAGAGAGCTTGGCAAACTCTTGATAGGTGCCTGGCGCAGGGTGCCCCAAGGCACGGATACGTTCAGCGATCAAGTCGAGTGCAGTCCATTGCTCGGTGTATTGGCCCATGAACATCAGGTGCAAGCTATTAAATTGCGGTCCTGTGACGTTCCAGTGAAAGTTGTGCGTCATCATGTAGAGCGCGTAACTATCGGCCAATAGTTTCGAGAGTCCTTTTGCAATTTTTGCGCGTTCTGCGGTGCTGATGCCAATATCAATCGTCATGTCACCCGCTTGTTTGGACGTATCTGTCTTTTTCTTACTTGAGTTGCGCTTTGTTGCCATGGTGAAAGCTCCTTTCGCTGTCAATATCCAAACCTCACTATAGTCCTCATTGATTGATTCTGTAATTTGTATTGTTTAATCAGCGGCATAGTCAAAGTCTTTTGCTATATTTGCCTCAGATTTTTTCTGAGCGGACCTTGTCTGCGAGCGCATAGATAAGAGTAGCGGAGTGTGTCTCGGCATCACGCTCGATGGTGCGATAGAGTCGGATCACTTCAGTGCCTGTCTCGGTGAGAGCAGAGCCGCCGCCTTGTGCGCCCCCCAGGGTTGTGAAAACAACCGGTTCATTAAAGTAGTGATTCATTTGATCAACCAGCAGCCATGCGCGACGATAAGACATGCGAAGTTTGCGACCCGCTGCAGATATGGAGCCAGTTTCAGCGATTGCCTCGAGGATAGCGATTTTGCCCGGACCAATGGCGACCTCCTCACCGACTTTGATCCTGAGTCGGAACTGTGCAACCACGCTTGGTCGTGCAGTGTCGTGATCCGCCGTTAGAGGTGTGACAATCCCTTTAGCCATGGTCGCGTTAGCGCATTTCAAAGAGTTCTTGATGGAAGCGACGACCTGACAAACCTTCTTTAAGTAGGCCTTTTCTGATCGCCTCGCCAAAGCCTGACGAGCCACAGAACCAGACGGTGGTATTCATCATGTTTGATACAGATTGACGCACCGACTGTGCGGTCACTGCGGGATCTTTGCCACTGATGGATAAGTGCAAGGGAACGCCTGCCTGTTGAGTCAGTTTTTCAACGAACTGTATGAGTGCGTGATCAGACTGGCGCGCGCTGTAAAAAAGGGTGATCGGCTGCTTATTGCTATCAGCTGTACTTGCGAGTGCCTCGAGACGCGATAAGAATGGAGTAATACCGATGCCTCCGGCAATCCAGATTTGCGGACTGCTATCTGTGGTGAACTCAAATTTTCCGTAGGGACCTTCGACCGTGACGTCATCACCGATTTTGAGTGTGTGGCTCAGTGTGCGCGTGTAGTCACCAAGTTGCTTGATGTGAAAGGTCAGTCGTGCATCACCCTTCCAAGCCGACGAGAGAGTAAAGGGATGATGTCCCTCGCGAGCGTCAAACGTCACGAAGGCAAACTGACCTTCTTTGTGGCCCTCCCAGGGCGTGGTGAGGGTCACCTCGACTTCTGTGATTTTGCCGTCCTCGTGCAAGCTGATCTGGCTGATGTAACCTGATGCACGGTGACTCGCCCCAATGCGCTTAAAAAGCGAGACAAGCGCTGCAGGCACACCCGCGATCAACAGTAGGCCGACCAAAATACCAACGGGTGTCACCCAGTCGATTTTCCCAAATAGAACGAGACTGTGGAAAGCTAAGATCAAATAGATGATGGCCAGTATGCGATGTGTTTTAAAGAAATAGCGGTACGGAAATTTTTTCCAAAGCGCTAAGACTGCGAGCAGCAGCAAGGCGTAAAGTGCCCATTCGCCGAGATCTTTTGCCAGTCCTTCGAGGGGGGTGAAAAAATGATCATGCTGGAAAAAATTGACGGTCCCAGGCGGCGTCTTAAACGTTTGGGCATCATAGATCCCCAGCTCGACTAACCATTTGTATTGTTTGCTGAGCCAATGCGCCAATGCAAAGATGGCTGCGGTGATTCCGAGCCACTTATGCAGACGGTAGTGCTTGTCGAGACCACCGACCCACGTCTCCACGAACCGCAAACGCATGGCAAGAATCATGCCCACTGTCATGGCGACAAAGGACATGATTCCTGTGTAATACAGTACGGATTTGCGAAGCGCCCAAGGCTCGAGCAAGCGTTCAGTGTCCGTCAGGCTGACCCAATACAGCACAGTCGTTAAAGCGAGTACTGAGACAAATATCCATTTAATTCTATTCATAACCACCGGAAAATGTTGTTACTCGGCACTGAGGTTGTTCTCCTCAATAATACGACCATAACGTTGACGGTCACTCTTCATCCGGGCGGAAAATTGCTCTGGCGTCATTGGCCAAGGCGTCGCACCTTGCGTGATAAGTGTTTTCTGCGTGTCGGGTAGTGCGAGCACTTCTCGCAAATCCGTCGAGATTTTTTCTATGATCGCGTTGGGTGTCCCAGCAGGGGCAAGTATGCCGATCCAGGAGCCTGTGTCAAAACCTGCGTATCCACTCTCTGCGATCGTGGGCAATTCAGGCAACGCAGGTGAACGACTTGCGCTCGTCACACCGAGGCCTTTGAGCTTGCCTGATCTGACGTGACCGACTGATTCAAGCACTGTTCCAAAGTAAATGTTCACATGGCCTGCCATGAGATCAAGTGCGGCAGGACCACCTCCCTTGTAGGCAACATGCAACATTTTTGTGCCTGAGGCCTGCTGGAAAATTTCACCAGCAAGGTGCGGTGCACCACCAGCACCCGAGCTCGCAAAGGTAATTTTCCCAGGTTCTTTTTTACCGGCATCCACAACATCTTTGACACTCGTCCAAGGCAAAGAAGGCGTCACTAGCATGACCAAAGGGAGCTCTGCGATCATGCCAATCGGCGCAAAGGCCTTATCAGGATCGTAGGCCATCTTTTTATATAACGCGGGATTGACGGATTGGGTGCCCACGTTTCCAACCAGAAGTGTGTACCCATCTGGTTTTGCCTTGGCGACGAGTTCGGCTCCGACACGCCCAGCCGCGCCACCACGATTTTCTACGATAACGGGCTGCCCCCATTTTAGGGAAAGTTTTTGTGCCACGATCCGTGCCCCCACATCCGTACCACCCCCCGGCGGGAATGGCACAACAACCGTGACCGGTCGATTCGGGTAGGACGTTTGCGACTGCGCGTGGGCCGTCAGTGCGCTCAGCACTGTCAGAGAGGAAAAAAGAAGGACTGACGTGCGAAGCTTGATAGCCATGTTGTCTCCAGTTCGTTTTTTTATTGCAATTTTTATATTTGCTAAGCTGCCGTGCAAGGCGACTTGATCCTAGTATATTAGGGATGCATTAGCAGCACTATATAAAAACGCGGTTTCAAGTACGAAGTGCAACACGTTTTAAAGACTGGTGAAACACTTCGTACGGAGTTTTAAAACCTAATCGTTTTCGTGGTC
>Ga0105051_10007025_pt1 | contig 11902 bp, 16 predicted proteins | sample FRY02_FD_78383 | JGI IMG/M metagenome (GOLD analysis project Ga0105051, IMG submission 78383) | Freshwater microbial communities from Lake Fryxell liftoff mats and glacier meltwater in Antarctica - FRY-02 (megahit assembly) | ecosystem: Environmental > Aquatic > Freshwater > Ice > Glacier...
CGCAGAAAGGTGTAGAGGTAATCCGGGCCAGAATGACCGCCCATAGCCGCGCGTGAGCGAGCCACCAAAGTGAGGTCTGGCGGGTTTTTACCAAAGAACTCCTTGGCGTCATTGGGTGCCATCGAGACCTTCATCGTGTCACCAATCTTGTCGGTGGTAAAGGTGAGGTTTTCTGAAATCTGCTTGTCGGTCAGACCGATATCGCGCAGACGATTGAAACGCATAAACGACGCCGAGTGACAATTTAAACAGTAATTAACGAACAGCTTGGCACCATTTTGCAGCGCAGCCATATCATTGGTACGTTGCGGCGCCTTGTCCATCGAAATACTTGCCCCAGCACCCCATGCTACTCCCGACAGGCCAAAGGCCAGCGCGAGACCAAAAATCATTTTTTTCATTGCGGTAACTCTCTGGACGACTTAGCTCGCTCAATGTGGCTGGAAAACGACGCGGGCCGGCACAGCCTTGAACTCACCAAGACGACTCCACCAAGGCATCAGCAGGAAGAAGCCGAAGTAGAAAAAGGTACCAATCTGGGAAGTGCGTTCAGCCAAATCTTGCCCAGCAACAACGCCCCATACGCCTGGTGGCTGAATACCCAAATATCCCAGCACGAAGAAGTTAAGCACAAATGCGCCATAAAGCCACCTATTCCAGCTTGGACGGTATCGTATAGATTTAACAGAACTGTAATCCAACCACGGCAAGAAGAACAAGATAATGACACCTGCACCCATGATCACCACACCCCAGAATTTGGGGTCGATGCTGAGCATCATGGCGATCAACGCGGCAGCGCCTCCGGCCATCACGCCCTTCATCACCGCGCTCAAGCTCGACTTGAACACCGCAAACAACACACCAAATGCCACGGCTGCCATCATTGGATACATGAACTGGCCAGTAACAGCCCGTAACATGGAGTAGAAGGGCGTGAAATACCAAACAGGGGCAATGTGCAGGGGTGTCACCAACGGGTCGGCTGGAATGAAGTTGTTGTATTCCAAGAAAAAGCCACCAAATTCTGGTGCGAAAAAGATAACAGCCGAAAACACCATCAGAAACACCGACACAGCCAAAACGTCATGAACAGTGTAGTACGGATGGAAGGGGATGCCGTCAAGCGGGACACCCTTGTCGTCTTTAAAGGCCTTAATCTCCACGCCATCGGGGTTGTTAGAGCCCACCTCGTGCAGCGCAATGATGTGAGCCACCACCAAGCCCAGCAGGACCAATGGCACAGCAATTACGTGAAGGGCGAAAAATCGGTTGAGTGTAGCGTCGCCCACCACAAAGTCGCCGCGAATGAGCAACGCCAAGTCGGGACCCACGAAAGGAATCGCGGAGAACAGATTCACAATCACCTGCGCTCCCCAATAAGACATTTGACCCCAAGGCAATAGATAGCCCATGAAAGCCTCTGCCATCAAAACCAAGAAAATAGCACAACCAAACACCCACACCAACTCACGCGGCTTGCGGTAAGAGCCGTAGATCAAGCCGCGGAACATGTGCAGATAAACGATCGCGAAAAACGCAGAAGCGCCGGTCGAGTGCATGTAGCGAATCAGCCAACCCCAAGGTACATCGCGCATGATGTATTCGACCGATGCAAATGCCACCGGCACGCCAGCGTCGTTCAGATTCGCATCCGGCTTGTAGTGCATGGTCAAAAAGATACCAGTCACAATCTGAATCACCAATACCAGCAAAGCCAACGCACCAAAGACATACCAGAAGTTAAGACTCTTGGGAGCGTAATACTCAGCCAAATGCTCGTTGTAGAGCTTGGACAGCGGAAAGCGGTTATCTACCCAGTTCAGCGCTTTTTCAGAAACAGGTGCGTCAGGAGAGATTTCTTTGAATTGGGCCATGTGTTGCCTCTAAGCAGATGTGTCAAGCGATTTTGTCTTCGCCCACCAACAGAATGGTGTCGGACAGGTAAACGTGCGGCGGCACTTCGAGGTTGTCGGGCGCTGGTTTGTTCTTGAAAACACGCCCAGCCAAGTCGAAAGTGGAGCCGTGGCAGGCGCACAAGAAGCCGCCTGGCCAATCGTCGGGTAGCGATGGCTGAGCACCCGGAATGAATTTCTCACTTGGCGAACAGCCAAGATGTGTGCATATCCCTACCGCTATCAGCACCTCTGGCTTAATGGAACGATGTGTATTTTGAGCGTACTCGGGCGTCGGGTAGGCGGTGCGAACCGATTTTGGATCGGCCAGTTCCGCATCATGCTTGGACAGTTCGGCCAGCTGTTCGGGCGTGCGACGCATGATCCACACCGGCTTGCCCCGCCACTCCACCACCCGCATTTGGCCTGGCTGTAGTGTCGAAATATCCACCTGCACTGCTGCACCAGCAGCCCTGGCTTTTTCGGACGGCTGAAAGCTGCTTACAAATGGCACAGCCACAGCTGCTACGCCCACGCCGCCCATGGCGGCGGAGGTGATCAGCCAAGTGCGGCGGCTGTTATCAACCTTTGTGTTGATAGTTGCTTCACTCATGGGGAAACTTTCTGAAACTGAGCGGTACGGGAACAACCATGGATTCTAACGGACGGCGCTGGTCAAATTCGCCCATGCCGTGCGAACCGAGTGAGCTGTTAGGGGCTATGAATTGAAGACCCGGGCCAGATCTGCAACGCGGAGAAATCGGCTTCCGCACAGCAAGTTTTTGACAGGCTAGGACCTCACACTGCCACCGGCTGAAGGTTTCTAAGCGCATGAAAGTGCCGCCTGTCTGAACCTCACAGTCAAGGCCTGGCGCTTCCAGGCCCTGACCGGATGCCGTTAAACGATACCCATCGCCAAAAGTGTCATCGCGTGGGGTGTGGGCATGAGCAAGGTGCGGCTGTTCAAGCTGTTTTGGTCAAGGCCAAAGTGATCGATTGGTGGGCGTGAGCATCAGCGGCGCTTTTGTCAAAACTTTTATCTTGATGTTGGGAAATATGGTCAGGCCTTCGGTGGCTGCGAGTTTTGGCAAGTTCGACCTCACCAGAGTCAACCTTGCGTTGGGCAAGGTGCCTGTGGGCATCGCGCCCGCGCTGGCTGAACCGAAGGAAGCGGGTGTGCCAGCCCTGGCTCATGGCAAGCTTGTTAGCGTCGCCATCAGTTTTTACCTCTTAGGCCCTCATCATTTCTTGATGATCAAGCAGTTGAGCCGCCACAAACTCCGGGAACCAACTGCCTCGCCTGTTGCGACGCCAAAACATGTCGTGTTGCTGCGAGAGATCCGGGACCGCCTGCGGAAGTAGCCACCAGCGGTCGCTGCGCGTGAAGTGGGTTGTGGAGCAACTTTTTACCCCGCCTGTCCTCATTGCATGGCGGTCATTCCGACTGCTGCGTCAATCGCCGCTATGAGGCTCTCCGGGCTGGCGCGGCCAGTTCCCGCCACATCAAAGGCAGTTCCATGGTCGGGGCTGGTGCGCACCATAGGCAGCCCCAACGTGGTGTTCACTCCGTGCTCCAGGCCCAAAAGTTTGACGGGAATCAGACCCTGGTCGTGATACATCGCCACCACCACATCAAACTCACCTTGCCGTGCGCGCATGAACACCGTGTCAGGCGCATGAGGTCCGGTGGCATTGATGCCCTCTCGCCTCGCCTGCGCCACCGCGGGCGCGATCGCCTCGATTTCCTCCACGCCGAACAAGCCGCCTTCGCCCGCATGCGGGTTAAGCCCCGCCACACCAATGCGCAGGCTCTGCCAGCCGCAGCGCTTGAAATGGCGAGCGGTGATGCGCAGCGTCTGCAGCACCTGCGCCTGGGTCACACAAGCGATGGCATCGCGCAGCGACAGGTGGATGCTCACCAACACCGTGCGCAACCCGGGACAGCTGAGCATCATACGTACTGGCATCTGGCCGATCGCTGTCCCTTTGTGCTCGGCTGCCAGCGCCTGCAGCATCTCGGTATGCCCCGGGTAAGGTTCACCCGCTGCCGCCAGTGCTTCCTTGTGAATCGGTGCGGTCACCATCGCGCCGCCGTGCCCGCCCAGCACCGCTGCAGCGGCCCAACGGATCGCATCGGCAGCCGCGCGACCAGCGATTGTGCTGACAACGCCCATCGGCACCAGCGGGTGTGGCGAGCAAGCCTGCACCACCGCCAAACAATCGGGCGGCACCCGCTCCAGCGCATCCCAACCGCTCACCTCAGCGAGCATCACTGGCGGCGACCCGCCGCCCAGAAAACCGGCGGCGCGACGCAACGTGGGCACATCCCCCGCCACCAGCAGATGCGGCAAAAGATCGGGACGCTGCTGCACCGCCTTCAGCACGATCTCTGGTCCGATGCCTGCCGGGTCGCCCTGGGTGATCACCAAAGGCAGGGCTTGGGGATACGCGCCTGGGAGACCAGCGGGTGTCGTGGCGTTGTTCATGCGGGATTGGGTATGTCTATGAATGCGTGTTCCAGCCCCAGTTGCTCCGCAATCGCGGCGCCAAGCGCCTGCACGCCGTAGCGCTCCGATGCATGGTGGCCACATGCGATGTAGGCCACGCCAGATTCCCGCGCGTAGTGGGCCTGCGGCTCAGATATTTCGCCGGTGATAAACACATCGGCCCCAGCGGCAATGGCCGATTCAAAGTAGTTCTGGGCGCCGCCGGTGCACAAAGCAATACGCTCAACGCGGTGATTGGGTTCGGCAACAAGTGTGACCGAGCGTCCGAGAGCCACCGCCACATGCTCGGCAAACGCCTGTGCCGACCCCATCGGCCGTTGGCCCAAGAAGCCCAGTAACTGCTCCCCAAAGCGACCCTGCTCGGTTGGCAGCAGCGAAATACCCAGCACGCGGGCCAGCTGCGCGTTGTTGCCCAGCACCGGATGCGCATCCAGCGGCAGGTGGTAAGCGAACAGATTAATATCGTGGGCCAGCAAGCGCGAGAGGCGCTGCTTCATCCAGCCAGTTACCCGGCCGTCCTGGCCGCGCCAAAACAGCCCGTGGTGCACCAGGATCGAATCGGCTTGCGCTGCAATCGCGGCCTCAATCAGTGCCAGGCTGGCGGTCACCCCCGTGACAAGCTTGCGCACCAGTGGCTGCCCTTCGACCTGCAGGCCATTGGGGCCGTAATCTTTGAAGGCTTGCGGCTGCAACAAATCGTCCATCGCGCCAAGCAACGACTGACGGGAAACGGTATCTGGAGCCGAGGTGGGCAAAGGCAAAGGCAAAGGCAAAGGCGAAGGCGAAGGCGAAGGAAATGACATGGAGGCGCGGGCGGGTGGGAGGAGCTGGCAGTGCGATGCTGGGGCAACCCGAAACAACCCCATTCTGACAGCGACAGCAGCTCTTAGGCTCGGCACGTGCCAAACGCCTACCCCAACGCTGGCGGAGCTTCACTTCGTCCATTTTGCAAGTAAAAAAACGGATGTTCGAAACACCCAGACCCGGCATGAAGGCAATCACGTCAAAGCTGAACAGCCCTCAGTCGGTTGAAAATACATCCACAAACGGTCCGACAAGGCACGCCTTCTTTTCGCTAACCTGTTGGCAGACTCTCATTTCAACGGCTTGTGGCCCGATAGGTGCTGACCTGTATCAACTGCCTTGAAAACAGCAGCCGAGCCACCACATACAACACAATCAAGGTTTACCCGGTCACCCCCTCGTTGGACCCTGGACCACTCCGACTCCACTTACGTCCCAAGATGAAACAACTCTGGCTTGTTTTTGCCCAATCCGTGACCGTGCTGCTGGCAGCTTTTTTCGTGGTCGCCACGCTCAGGCCCGAGTGGCTCCAACGCCAACCTGTGCTCGCCTCGGTGGTACCGGTGCTGGAGTCAAACGGGCCGGCAGTGGCCAGCGGTACTGGCCTTCAGAGCTTCAGTGCAGCCGCGCGGGTCGCCTCACCAGCGGTGGTAAGCATCAACACCAGCAAAGCCACCATCAACAACCCACACGCTGGCGATCCCTGGTTCCGATTTTTCTTTGGCGAACAAAGGCCCGCCCAACAGCAGGCCGGACTGGGCTCTGGCGTGATCGTGAGCCCAGCCGGCTACATCTTGACCAACAACCACGTGGTCGAAGAAGCCAACGAGATCGAGGTTTTCCTCAATGACGGTCGCAAGAGCGTGGCCAAGGTGATCGGTACCGATCCGGATACCGATCTGGCCATCCTTAAGATCGATTTGGGGAAGCTCCCGGTGATCACGCTGGGCGATTCAGACGCGCTGGCCGTCGGCGACCTGGTGCTGGCCATCGGTAATCCGTTTGGCGTCGGCCAGACCGTTACCAGCGGGATTGTGAGCGCGCTCGGACGCACCGAGCTGGGCATCAACACCTTCGAGAACTTTATCCAGACCGATGCCGCCATCAATCCTGGCAACTCCGGTGGTGCACTGGTGGACATACAAGGCCGCCTGATGGGCATCAACACCGCAATTTACTCGCGATCGGGTGGATCCCTGGGTATTGGCTTTGCCATCCCCACCTCGACCGCAAAGAGTGTGCTGGAGGCTATCGTGCGCGATGGCAGGGTGACGCGGGGCTGGATCGGCGTGGAACCACAAGACCTTTCGCCCGAATTGGCCGAAAACTTCGGCATCCCACCAGGCCTCGGCGTCATCATCGTCGGGGTGTTGCAAGACGGCCCCGCAGCGAAAGCGGGTGTCCTTCCTGGCGATGTAATCACCGAGGTGGCGGGGCGTACCGTCGGCAATGTCGCGCAACTGCTCTCTGCGGTGGCGGCACTCAAACCCGGTGAGCAGGCTGCGCTGTCCGTCACGCGGCGCGGTGGAGAGCAAAGCCTCAGTGTTGAGCCAGTACGCAGGCCATCGGCGCCCCGGCCGAATCGCTGAACAAACCGGCCCATGTTTGGGGATCTACTGGTCGGTTTTTTTCGCGTCAGCCTGTGCCTCGCCGGTCGCCGTGTTTTTTACAAACCATTTGGCGCCCCAGATTCCCACTTCGTATAGCAGGCACATCGGCACAGCCAACGCGAGCTGCGAAATCACGTCGGGCGGCGTGACGATGGCAGCAATTACAAACGCCACCACAATGAAATAGCCGCGAAATTCCTTGAGCTGTTTGACCGTCACCAGATTCATTTTGACCGCCAGTACCACCACAATCGGCACCTGAAAAGCCAGTCCAAACGCAATGTACAGCGAAAGGATCGCTTCAACATAAGAAGCGATATCCGGTGTGGCAGCCACGCTATCAGGTGTGAAATTTTGGATGAAGCCAAACATCTTGTCCAGCACGAAGAATTGCACGAAGCCGATCCCCACATAGGCCAGCAAGCTGCCCAAGGTGATCAGGGGGATCGCAAACTTCTTTTCGTGGCTGTAAAGCCCAGGCGCCACGAAGGCCCAAATCTGGTACATCCACCAAGGCAGCGACAGCAGCAAAGCGGTCATGGCCAGCACTTTGATGGGCACGAAGAACGGCGAGAAAACATCCACGGCGATCAGCTTAGCGTCGGGCGGCATGTGGGCCCGAATGGGAACCGCTATCAGATCAATAAGGCCGCTGGGGCCGGGCCAGTAAGCCAGCAGCGCCATGCAGATCAACAGCCCGGCCATGCCATATATAAGCCGGTTGCGCAGCTCCATCAGATGCTGCACAAACGGTTGCTCGCTACCGGCGAGCTCATCCGGAGATTTTTTGTCGTCTGACATCAACGTGGCGCGGTGGGAGAGCGGGGCCGAAAGCGGGCTACGCGGGCAGCGCCCGATTGGGTGCGGGTGCGCACACCTGTGCGCGCCTTAAACCATTGGGGCATGGCCTTTTGCTTGATGCGCCAGTTTTTCTTGGGGTGCTTGTAAGCCAGCAAAGCGTCGCTGTCAGTGCTCTGCAGGGCGTCCGAGCCATAGCCGTTGCCTTCAAGCTCAGCGGTGGCCGCAGACCAGGATTTTTCGAAATCGCTGGTGGCGCTGTTCACCGAGCCTTCCACATCTCGAGCGGCCGACTCCATGGACTCTTTCATTTTCTTGAGCTCTTCCAGCTCCATGGAGCGGCTAACCTCGGCCTTCACGTCAGACACATAGCGTTGCGCCTTGCCCAACAGAGCTCCCAATGTGCGCGCGACGCGGGGCAGCTTCTCAGGGCCGATGACGATAAGCGCCACCGCTCCTATCAAGGCGATCTTGGAGATACCCAGGTCAATCATGTTTCAGCGGTCCGAAGGTCAAGCGAACGGGAGTGTATGCGCGGTGGGCCAGCACGTTCAGCAAAGACCACCGGCACACCAAAAGCAGCGTTTAGCTTTTCTGCTTGGCTTCGACGTCGATGGTACTTTTGTCAGTACGCGTGTCCTGCGTGACTTGGCTTGCTGGTGTAGCAGCGCTTTCGGGTGTGTCTTGCCCGCCGTCTTTGATGCCATCTTTGAAGCCCTTGACAGCACCGCCCAGATCCGAGCCAATATTTTTCAACTTTTTGGTGCCAAACACCATCACAACGATAAGCAGCACGACGAGCCAGTGCCAGATCGAGAAAGAACCCATGATGTTCTCCAAACAAGGTTATCGGCAAACGCCGTTAAAGCTGAGATTCTAAGCGGCGGTCAAAGTTCATCGACAACGGGGCCCGTAATCCCACGTGTCCCGGCGCAGGAACAATGCCGCGTCAGCCCCGCAGCCAAGGCCGTGGACCGCCTACAACATGCCAATGCATGTGCTGTACCTCCTGCCCACCTTCGGCGCCGGTGTTGCACACCATGCGAAACCCGCCATTGGGATACGGATTGCAGCCTTGTTCCAGCGCCAGCCGCGGCGCAAGCAGCATCAGACGCCCCATCAACGCAACGTCACCTGGCGAGAGGTGGGCCATGGAGACAATGTGCCGTTTCGGCACCATGAGAAAGTGGACAGGTGCCCAGGGATGGATGTCGTGAAAGACAAACAGCTCATCGTCTTCAAATACCTTGTTGGACGGAATCTCCCCAGCAATGATCTTGCAAAAAATGCAGTTCGGGTCGTGTGAGCTCATGAGGAAAACGCAGAGACAACAGGTCGGTGGCGATGGCGTGAGTCAGGATCAGGCGGGCAGTGCCTGACCGGCGTTCATGCGGACCATGCCTTTGACGATACGGTAGAGAAACCAGATGGAAATCACCGCCCAGGCCAGCATGCCGGGCAACACAAACAACAACCACAACGGAAAGGTGATGACATAGAGCAACCCAGCCCAGATCACGCTGCGGATGCGCCAGGAAAAGTGGCTGGCCTGCCAGGTGCCTTGGGCGTCGGACTTTTTCACCAGGTCGATGATGAGCGCCACAATCAGTAGGCCCGCACCCACCTGTGCGCCCGGCACGACAGCGGTCACCGCCACGATCAAGTGCAGCAGATAACTGATCCAGCCCACAGTTTTGAGCGACTGGGCTCGCTCACTGTCAACCGACTGCATGTCGACAATGTCGTTCACCCTTTGCTCTTTTCGTCTATCCGCCACATTCACTCGCCAAGCTCACGCGCCACCGCCTTGCGCAGCGCTTTTTCTTCTAGGCCGCTGAGGCCTTCGCGGCGCTCCAGCTCGGCCACCACATCGGAGGGCATTTTGCCATGGTGGGCCAGCGCGATCATGCAGTGGAACCAGAGATCGGCCACCTCATTTACCAGCGCTTGCGTGTCGCCGCCGTGATCGCAATCCTTGGCTGCGAGCACCACCTCGGTGGCCTCCTCGCCGATTTTCTTGAGGAAGGCGTCTGACCCCTTGTGCAACAGACGCGCCACGTAGCTTTTGTCGGGGTCACCGCCATGGGCAGGCTTACGGCTCTCGATCATGGCGGCGAGCCGAGCGAGCTTGTCTTGCGAGGTGACAGGAGAGGTCATTTGTAGATGGCCTCAGGATCTTTGAGCACGGGATCGACCGCCCGCCATTTGCCGTTTTCATGGCGTTGGTAGAAGCAACTGTGGCGGCCGGTGTGACAGGCGATGCCCGGCTCGTGACCGAGCTGGGTGACCTTGAGCAGCACCACATCATTGTCGCAGTCCAGGCGAATGTCATGGACGGTTTGCACATGGCCAGATTCTTCTCCCTTGAACCAGAGCTTGCCACGCGAGCGGCTGAAGTACACGGCCCGCCCGAGTTCCGCTGTTTTGGCCAGCGCCTCGCGGTTCATCCAGGCGAACATCAGCACATCACCGCTGCCCCCTTCTTGCGCGATCACCGGCACCAGGCCCTGCGCATCCCATTTCACTGTATCAAGCCAATTCATGTATACGAATCTAACATGCTGGGCCAGCCGCACCGCCGCCTGGCGGGCCGGCCAATCGGGGTAGCATGGCCGCCACACCGCCCGCCACAGTTGAAGGCACCGCACTACCCCCACAGGAGGCCCCATGCGTTTTCGTACCCTGCTGCTGATCGCTGTCATTTTGATGGTTGCTGCGTTTGTAGCGCTCAATTTTGAGGCTATTCTCCAACCCACCCAGCTCAACCTCGGGCTCTCGGAAACACAAGCACCACTCGGTTTGGTGATGTTGGGCATGTTGGTTCTTGTGTTCGTGGTGTTCTTGCTGGCGCTGGTGTATTTTCAAACCAGCCATCTGATGGAAGTGCACCGCATCACGCGTGAGGCTGCCGGGCAGCGAAATCTGGCCGACAAGGCCGAGGCTTCGCGTTTTACCGAACTGCGCGAGTTCCTGCGCACCGAGCTGCAACTGACGGCCACGCGCGATAACGCTTCCTCCGCACAGCTGCTGGAGCGAATGGACCGCGTGAAAGCCGATCTCACACAGACCATAGAACAAAACGGCAACGGCTTGAGTGCCAGCGTGGGCGAACTGGAAGACCTTTTTGTGCGGCAATTCCCACCCGCGCTGGAAAGGCCATGAAGAAGCTCAGCGGCGCACCGGAATGCCACGCTCGGCCATGCACGCCTTGACCTGGCCAACGGTGAATTCGCCATAGTGAAAAATGCTGGCCGCCAGCACGGCATCGGCATGGCCTTGCTGTACGCCGTCGGCCAGGTGGTCGAGCGTGCCCACGCCACCCGAGGCGATGACTGGCACACCGACCGCGTCGGCTACGGTGCGGGTGAGCTCCAAGTCAAACCCCGATTTGGTGCCATCGCGGTCCATGCTGGTCAGCAAGATTTCGCCAGCACCGTACTCGGCCATCTGCCGCGCCCAGGCCACCGCATCCAGCCCAGTGTTTTTGCGACCGCCGTGGCTGTAAACATCCCAGCCTTCGCCGCGCACCAGCCTCTCGTCACCGAAGCGGCGCTTGGCGTCGATAGCCACCACGATGCACTGCGCACCGTATTTGTCGGAGGCGTCTCGAATCACCCACGGGTTGGCGATGGCGGCAGAATTGAAGCTGGTTTTGTCGGCCCCAGCATTGAGCAGCCGGCGCACATCGTCCACCGTGCGAACGCCACCGCCAACGGTGAGCGGAATAAACACCTGCGAGGCCACCGCCTCGATGATGTGCAAGATGAGATCACGACCGTCGCTGGTGGCCGTGATATCCAGGAAGGTGAGCTCGTCAGCGCCCTGTTCGTTGTAGCGGGCAGCGATTTCTACCGGGTCACCGGCGTCGCGCAGCTCGACAAAGTTGACGCCCTTAACAACGCGGCCACCGGTGACGTCAAGGCAGGGAATGATGCGTTTGGCGAGCAAAATTTGTGTCAACAAAAAAGGACGGCTGGGCGACTCAGAACCGGGCTGAACGTTAGCCGTTCAGGTCGTCGGCGAGCTGCTGCGCTGCCTCAAAATCGAGATCGCCGCTGTAAACGGATCGGCCACAGATCACGCCAACAACACCTTCGCCCTCTGCTTCGCAGAGCTGGCGGATGTCGTCCATATTGGACAAGCCGCCGGAGGCAATCACGGGAATGGTGAGGGCTTGCGCGAGCTTGACGGTGGCTTCTATGTTGATGCCGCTCAGCATGCCGTCGCGACCGATGTCGGTGTAGATGATGCCCTCGACGCCATAGTCTTGGAACTTCTTGCCCAGGTC
>Ga0105051_10007038_pt1 | contig 11876 bp, 12 predicted proteins | sample FRY02_FD_78383 | JGI IMG/M metagenome (GOLD analysis project Ga0105051, IMG submission 78383) | Freshwater microbial communities from Lake Fryxell liftoff mats and glacier meltwater in Antarctica - FRY-02 (megahit assembly) | ecosystem: Environmental > Aquatic > Freshwater > Ice > Glacier...
AACACATGGCGATTTCTTCCATCTTGTCGGGCTTAACGGAAGTGAATGGTCCTCGTGCAAACCAGGTTTTGAGGTCGCCATCATGCACCTCGTAATCGGCAACTTCGAACAGTCGCATAACAGGGCCATCCAGCGCCAATGCAAGCGCCTCAATCGCCTTTGCTTCGTCCATCACAACATCACCGGATTCGCATATGTCTGTGATATCGACTTCCATGCCCTTGGAATCAGCGATCTTGCCCTCATCAGCCTTGACTTCATCTGTCTTGACTTCATAAGTCTTTACTTCATCAGTCTTGACTTCATCAGTCTTGACTTCATCGACCTGGGCTTCATCAAAATGGGCTTCATCAACCTGGGCTTCATCAACCTTGCCCTCATCAACCTTGCCCTCATCAACCTTGCCCTCATCAACCTTGCCCTCATCAACCTTGCCCTCGTCAACCTCGCCCTCGTCAACCGTGGTCTCATCAACCTTGCCAACCTTGGCTTCGTCAACCTTGGCTTCGTCAACCTTGGTTTCGTCAACATTGGCTTCGTCAACCTTGACTTCGTCAAGAATAGTGTCCACTACCGCGTCAACAGAAGCATCATCCGAGGACAACATCACAGATGCGCGACTCTTTTGTTGGCATTGGAGTTCTTTCCAGACATGCTGCTAAGAGGATGTCGAGTGGATAATTTTCGTGGGTGTGGAACCTTGCTTTATAAAGGACGTTCTGTTTTTGTTTGATGCTGAAAAGGGGTGTTTATCGCACGGTTCAAGTATGTGTAGTACTCATCATAATACAGATCCGGTCGACTACATGGAGATCAGGCTGTGAATGTGCTATTTTTGAAAAACGCGATCGGGGGTGATAAATATACGCATGTGTGGGGATTTTACGCGTGCCACACGCGTACTTGTTTTGATTTTGTATATAAGGCTTGTTAGTGATACTTTCCGACTGTGCAATGGCTGGACAGATGCAAACATGGATTGATGTGCAACAAAATCTGGCGACGGCAGCGAATGCGTGGCGTGAATGTTGGAATCTGCACGAAACTAATACACTGAATGCTGAAGGAGTGTCCGAAAAGTTTCACGCGTTGCTGCCCCTGATCACCAACATGCTTATTCCAGAGCAGGATATTCCCAGTCGTCAACCCACGAAAATCGGAGACCCCGATTTCTCTCATCTTACCGCCGCAGCGCCGTGTTTCGATCAACCCATTGCGGTATCTGTGAAATTTGAAGCGCGTGTTGACGAAACTACTTTGATGCAGGATAATGACGAGACGAAACGGCGGTGGAACGCGCCACTGCCGAAACACGCACAGAAAATTGCTTAGTATATATCCAGTGCCAGAAACCTGCTTTACCCCTGAAAACCACCGATTTTGATCGTGTTCGAATGCAAGGCCCTCATTTTCGTCGGTTTATGCTGACGATGGACACTTTGATCCACGAATGTCAGACCGGACACATGTTTTTTGTGGACTACTTTCATTGTCGGATGGGGTCCGGCTGCTCGAGATGTTTGAGTTTGTTCTTGCAGTCTTGGCTGACATGCAAAACATTCGTCCAGACATTGTGGACTTGTCTGGTGAATACGTTTCTAATTGTGTGCAACTGGTGCTCACCTATAAATTGCGAATGGAGCATGAGGTGCCAATACTGGCCGAGATGCCGGCTGGACTGCGCACACTGGCCCCTTATCTCATATATCTCTGCGTCGGTAGTTCATACATTTCAGCGTTTCCGGAATGGATTGGTGAGTTTAAGCAGCTGAAAGTTTTGGATCTGCAAGGATCGTCGCGAGAACGTTCATATCTTGAAATCAACCTTACGCGATACTCAAATTATACCATGACGTCTTTGCCGGATGCGCTGTGGCAACTAAATTCCCTCGAGCACTTGAGTCTTGGGCTATTCATGCGTATTACCAGCCTACCATGCTCGATGAGCAGCATATCGTCACTCACCTCACTGTTGTTGCGAGACATGTTTCGGCCCGCTGATAATGTGATCCCAGGGTCCATTCACAATACGCCAGCACTTGTGCGCCTCTCCATTTCGGAAATATGGAGGTCGGAGCTTGATTTTTTCCTCAGCGGACCGCGGATGCCACTGTCACGCTTGAAAACCTTACACATTTCCCAGTGCCCGTTCTTAGACCATCTTCCTGACGATTTTGCGCTCTTTCTGGCGTTGGAAACGTTGGAAATCGACAAACTCGATGATCTTGTGTCGTTGCCCTACAGTATGTCCTGCCTGCAGAGCCTGATCATACTAGATCTCAGCGATTTACAAAAACTTGGCCAGGTGCCTAACGCCATAGCCAATGAAGAAAAAGAACCGGAACACGAGGGGGTTTGACGGACTGTACAATCTGCGGCAGTTGTATATGTGTGAAATGAGCGAACTTCAGACACTGCCCACTAGTATGTTACAGCTGACATCTCTAAAGCTTTTGCACATAGGGTACATGAATGTATCATTGCCTCACTGGTTGACAGGCATGACCAACCTGACGAACCTCATGCTCAGTACATTGCCACGAGCAAGCAGTCTACCACCACACATGCATGAGATGATTTCACTGTCGCGATTGTGCGTTATGGGGCTCAGCATTGCACATCTTCCATGCAGTTTGTGGGCTATGCGGAACCTCAAACATCTTTCTTTAAACGGCATTCCCTCACTCCAGCAACTTCCGACAGAGATCGAAGGCATGATTTCTCTGCAAGAATTTGACGTCAGCAATTGTCGCGACTTGCACACGCTTCCCGATAATCTTGACGCCTGCATGTCGCTCACAGCTCTCAACATCCGAAATTGCACGCAACTGACGCGGCTACCGCTTGGACTGTGTAATTTAACGCCGCTTACATCACTAGGCATCATTGGAATGATAAAGTGTTTGGGTAACAACAATGCAGACATTGGCGCGATCGCAGTTCTCACCAATCTCACAAAGCTTGATCTTGGACCCTGGGATGGCGACAATTTCCCCGTTTCTCTGAAAAGACTTGTCCATCTGCGCCACTTTGCAATCTAGATAAAATCAGACGAATCTGTGTGCATGCGCGATATGGCACTGTTTCATAAAATCGCCATGATAATTACACACATGCCGGCTCTTGAAACTTTGCGTTTCGGATGGTGCACTTACTCTACGCAGCAGGGGGTGATGTTTGTGCACGAAGAAACGAGCGGCATAAGGACGTCTTTCCTTGCTTTGTGTGCATATCCGCTTCCTAAGCTGCATACCGTACATTTCTGCTACGATCATACGGGACATGCTGGTGTTTACGACCTCTATGGAATCTTCTCAACCCATGCCCGGCCCCTGGCGTTAAACACTTGGTCGCAACGGTGTAGGTTCCCGGCAGAGTCTACCGTTTGGAAAGATGTTGACTTCATGGTCGCGTGGCGTGATTCGCTCGACAAGGTCCTGACTTTCATGCAATTGACACACCCCCGTCTCGGCACACATGATGATGGATGAGCTCCACATTCTCCGGAACGACAAACTGGCAGTCGGTCTGCAAGTCTGTCGTCTGCTTTGTGGTATAAGTTTCACGTTTCACGTCGAACCCGCCCTCATAATACCGGATTACTTGTGCACGATAATGACTGTTCATGGACAAATCGCCGACGAATCCCTCTCGTAGAGGTGCCAAAATCGCAGGGTTGCGTATGGTGGTGCTTGTATGCACGATGCTCGTGCTCATTGCACTTGGTACGCCTGAGATTATATCCACGACCGCGTGCATTGCCGTGAAGATTGTTTGCTCTGTTGGTTGTGGTCTGTGCGATGTAATATACGGCTTTCCCGGTTTCGTAATGTATACGCAAATTCCAACCATAAGCACTTCGAGTACTCTTGTTGTCGATAATTTGGCAACGGTTTCGCAGCTTGATGGCCACTTTGGTGCACACATGCAGTATATAAAATTGCTAAAGGTCTGGACCCATATTAGGTACCATAGTGACCGGGGGTTTTAGGACTTTTTGTTATTAATAAACATCTTTCACATCATCTCAAAAATCCAATCTTGTGGACTGCGACTGCTCACGCCATTATCTCTGAAAGCCACGTCCGCAGCGATGTCGAAAATATTTCCAAAATTGCGATGCTGCATACACTGCGTGACTACGTATCTACAAAGACCGTCATCTTCTTCGTTGTTAACAATACGGAATAAGCATGCAAACCCATCTTTGATTAATTGTGGCATAGTTCTCGCCGTTATGTGTTGGGCAGTGTACAGTGGCGAATCCTTGTCCCCGACAATCGTTTCGATGATTGTAGGTACGATTTGTCGGGCCAAATAAATATGACCCAGGTTGTTTTCCTTGCGGAATTCGTATACTTTTTGTAGGAAACCTTCGGTTCCGACACAATCATCGGACTGAGCAACTTCCAGCTTTCGTAAAACGGTTCTGAATGTTTTGTTTCGCCATCTCTTCGAGCGAGTCCAACTGCTGGCAGATATCCGGAATGGCAACTGTTATGGTGGTCTGTAGTTTGCCAATTGACGTGACAAAGTGTGTCAATAGGGCTACATACGTTTGCATTAAATTGAACATGATGCTGGGATGACTGTGCACATTTGTCATACACATGCATGCACGCAGAGTCGTGGTGACTTTTGGATACAGTGTGCAAAACGTACGCAGGAGGTCGTCTTCATAGAAATCGTGGAAAATTTCATAATTATCGATGATAAAGCACTCCATTGAATGCTGCAGGTAGCTAATCGCGCTGTCGGCCATGTAGTCAGACCATTTACGTGACGGCATCTTCTCCAAGACATCGCCCGTCAAAATTTGATAAAGTACATTGGTCAAGACATTGACAAATATGACTCGCCACGCAATGCAGCTTCGTTTTTCGTCGTGCATGCGTGGTTGCAAATCGTACCCTTCGATCACATTATCAACAATGGAACTGTATGCTTCGGTGTGCATAAAATCCGATGCTTTCACCGACGACAATATGTGGCATGCAACTTGCATGATGTTGCTGGGAACAGAGTGTAGGCCGTTCGAATCGAGTGCGTTATGGAATATATTTTGCGCTCTTTCCATGTCCCGCAAGCGCTTAATTGCAGTAGCGCCGGTGAACTTGTTCTTGAAAATGTCCTGGATTTTTTCAACCATTCGAGTTTGTGTGCGAGGATCGTCGCTGTAATAACTCAACAGTTTTAAGGCCGTCGTGTGATCAGAATTGTCTACGGCGGTAGGAATTTCAATTTCGACGTCAATTTCAATTTGTGCAACACGCCATATCATTCAGCCGGGTGATGTAAGAAATCTGCGGCATTCCACCCTAATTCCCTTGTTAAAACAGGCAATCTTTTGCAGCAACGCCTCATTTTCTTGATTCGGAGTCGAATGTGTTTCAATCATTAACATCATTTCTAAATTCATTTCCATCGGTGTCTGCGTTGCAAAGCACACATTCTTTTAAATGTGTATATATATACTATCGCATCAACAAAACGTCCTTGTAGTAGACTCTTGTGACAAACTTTCGAGACAAAAATCAGGCCGCAGCTTTGCAAAACACACTGACGCTCACAGCCAGGAGTATTCGTACCAATCATCACTACTCGTCATTATGTAAGAACACACCGCCCGCAGATTGTCAACACCGCCCGCAGAAAAGGGAGTCACATGTCGAGGAATAGAACACAAAGTGTACAAACGTACACTGTGCACCATGCCATGTTTGGTTTGGTGGGTTTGCTCCCATTTTTTTCCACCACCACAGAGAGTGGGTGTTTTTTGGTGTTGTTATGGCGGCGGTCATTAGACGCGCACGCGTTTCGCTGCCGGCCCTGGAGCACCGGCCTCGGCGTCATCCAATTCATCTTCCCACTCCTCGAGGCCCAGAAGCCTTTTGCCGAGAGACGTGAAAGGTGGAGGAACGTAGCCGATGTTGGACATTGGGGTGAGAAATTCTACCGTTTTGCCTTTCGGGCTGATGCGCGTGGCAATCATGGGATGATTGGGAGGCAATTTCTTGATGTATGCCTGCATCAAGTGCGGGAAGTTGTCAAACTTCTTGGGATAGAACTGAACCTTGTCCAGCGAAGGCCACAACATCGGCGCACGACCTTGGAGGTAAGATCCAATGCGGTCCTCCAGCTCGTCGACCCCGCATTTTTTCTTGTATGCCGCACGAGAACCTGCTATGCCCATGCCGGCATAGCAGCCATACTGAATCGGTTTATCTATGCAAACTTTTATCTGCCCGTGAAGAGTTTTTTTAAACCAGTAAACAATGCATCCACGGGGGACACGCATGACTTCCTTGCGCTCCAGTAGATGCATGGGATCGGAAAGTTCCGCCTTCAGTTCCATCTTGGAGGCATTCGGCTTCACGTTTGGATACAACGGAGCATATTGTTCCTGAAAGTCCTCGAGCCATTCGTCGGTGTGTATGCGAGGCACATACACAAAACGACTATCTGATGCGCAGAATTTTCCCGCTAGTCCCGTTACAGGCTCCGACTTCTTTGACAGCGCATTATTGTCAAAGTGCAAAACCTCATTTTCACCCTGAGCAGGAAGTACCTGAACACCCCGATTGACTTGTGACCATAGCTTGTGATCGTCCATGATGATTGACGCACAACGGTAGAGATTAGGATCCTGCCGAATACTGGTGACAGTGTCCATGTGGAAAACTGCCGGATCACAGCAGGCTCCAAACCCGCGGTGAAGAGGCCAGCCCCTCTCAAACATTTTGCGTTCCTGAGGTGACAAAACCCCGGTCACCGTTCGGTAAAACTCCTTCTCATCAGCCTCGCTGTGAACAACCAGGATACAATTGTCTTTGCGCGAGCGAATGACAATCTGGTATTCGTCCGTCCAATGCTGCTTCGAAATGACTTTGCGCCACATCTCCGTCACTGTTGCGCGGCACTGCCGTTTGCCCCAGATTTTGAGAACAATGACGCCATTCTTCTCAATGTATGCCTTGATGGCACGCAAGTTTCCAAGCGTCGGGTCGCGTGCGTCAAAGATGACAGGCTCTGCCATAGCCAGCGCCGCCTTCGGGGGCATCGCTGCGTGCGTGAACCACGACGAGACTGAAACAAGCGGAAAATTCCCCTTTTGTGGCCAAAATTCTATTTTTGCTGCACCTAGGACCCTCGGGTGTCACTCGCTAAAGCGGCGACAAACACGCAAAAATGCGCTTGTCGGTCGCTTCACTTGACGAGTATCACTATCCACACACACAATTACTTAGTGCCAGAAATCTTATATACTCACTCGCAAGAAAACACACTGACATTTTGTGCCACTTCACATGGCGGCAGATTGTGCAAAAATACGATATATTTACACGGCACCAGCTGATTTTTAAAGTCTAGGTGGCTGAATCATAAGTGAGCAGGCGATATCCACTGCACACATGTATCAAGTCTATTTTTTACAGAATATGATATGAAATGGGAGTTTGTGTGTGTGTGTGTCCAGAGTGCGCGAAAGCTTACGACAAGGCCAACGTCTTGGATTCGCAGGGTACGAGCAGTTTCAAAACAGGTCAATTAACGAGTGACGACACACAGCGGAACGTGCTGCCGCCGGCTCCAAAAGGGTCTCCGGCAAACGCACAGATCACCTGCAAAAGAGACATAGGGAGCCTAGCAAACTTCATTGCCGTGTTCTTGTTGCCGGAAGCTGGTTTCAATGTGGCCACCAACAGCAGCCGCATGACATCCCAGTCGAGCGTGAAGGATATCTTGACCAAGCTGTGTTGCGAGCCGCCCATTTTGCGGAGCGCATAGCACAGTGACCCCAGCCGTTTGGGATCAACGTGCAAGAAAAAAGTCGCCGCAGTGAAATCAAAGTTCCGCTGGAAGAGGATCCTGCCACTTGATGGATTGTAAAGTGACATGGTCGAAGGATCACGGAACGAGCGCTGGCGCCACACCACGAGATGGCCTCTGGGGGTTACCTGGATGCTAGTTTTGAGACTGAATGGCACGTTCAGGGCGTCGCACGCAAGAGCACGCAGCCATCTTCCTTGTGTTTTTCCGAGCAGCATGCTTCTTGTTGTCTTCGGTGCCAAGATATCGTGTAAGCGACCGCGTAAGATTCTTTCTGCCGAGGACAGTCTCGACCGTGCCATTGTGTGTGTCGATTTTCCGCACGGCATTGCTGTTGCAGTCGGTCACGTAAATATCAAGACCGTTTGCGCTCACACACAGGCTGTGAGACATTTATGTCTCACATTGAATGAGATGGAGACGTTGCGGCAATGAATGCATCAGCGCAGTGGCCTTGCGCTGAGAAGCCAGGGTTTTGGTGTGTAAGTAACCTATGCCTTGAAGTATGCGTGCTTGGATCGTGAATCAAATCAAGACGCCATTCTGGATCGTTTAATGCAGGAATACGCGTAATTTTGGTGCGACCTGGGTTCAGCGCATCAATGACTGCATTTGCTTGTGCCTGAGTCGAGTGCACACATCGACCAGGTAAGTAGCGGTCAACTCGGTTGGTCCGTCGTGCGTCGGGATTGTACATAACAGAATGGGCGAGTCTCGCCAAATTGTGATCGGAGATGATCTGTGCTGCGATGTGCTGTTCCTCAATTCGTTCGGCTTCTGCAGAATGAGCGGCATAATGCTCGAGAGCTAGATTCTTAAGATTTAGCGCGTCGGCACGAAGCACTTGTTCGTCATACGCCAGGCGCGCCAGCATACTGAGAGAACTGGCAGCCGCGGATGGCGACTCATTGTCACTGCCTGGACGAAATCCCGCATATGCATGCTGCACAGCCCGGGCTTGGTAATCATAGTGGGCCCACGCATTCGCGATTAACTCGGGCGAGTGACTACCAGTGCCGGGAACTAGTCCGGCATATGCATAATCACCAGGATAGGCCCCTGGAGGAAGGGGGCGGGTTTGCAAGTGCTGTCTGGGCACATCATGATAGTAGTGTCCTGCAGGAGCTGGAGTATATGCTGCTCCATCGCGCCCTCCGAAGGGACCCGATAACGTGGGCGACATAGAGGGGTAGCTTGATTGTGCACCTGCTGCAGGACCGGTTCCTCGCATTGAAAACTGAAACGGTGTGGAAGAAGTATCGTCCTGCGGGTTCAAAAGGTGTGACATGGACATTGGATGGAAGGCAATATTTTGTTGCTACAGGCTTGGGCTGTGATGTAAAGTTCTTGCGGAGTTTATATAGGTACAAGCAACGCTTTGTAGTGTCGGGGAGGACAGTTGCCAAAACTCATACTGCCGCGACTTTTTGTGGGGTTTGACCGACGCTTTTCCGCGTGCGTCGCTTAGCCAACATACACGCCGGATCGTCTTTGACGCGTGCAGCACTGGAACAGCGTGCTCCAAGGAACATGTACAGCAGATTGGGCGTAGACTAGCAGGCAACGGATGCAGCAAGAACAGGGCCTCCGACGTAAAACTGTTGCCACACATCCGTGATGATTTTCGAGCAGAATGTTCCATGTTGCTCTCGTGTTCGGAGTCGCAGGACGTCAGCCGGCAGCTACACAGCTGCGTACATTTCGAAACTGTCAAATTTGATGTTTTGGAGCGCCAGAAGCACACAAGTTTGGTACATTTTGATGTAAATGGCAGCATCGAGGTAGATGCGGATCGCAATGTACTCATCACGCCACGACTTGAGTTGGAAATATACAGTTCCCTTTTGCACAATGGAAAACCCCATGGTTATATCATCGTCAAAGTATTTGTCGTGATCGTCACGTGAGAAAGACATTTCCACGTGCGAAAAGCGTACGCTCTTCTCCTCACCAGTGTCGACAATTTCTGTCTCGGCAGTCGCCGACGCCACAAGACGGTTGATAAAGTAGTCGTCCGCTCGCGGCACGTAGTACATCATATCAATAAACTTCTCCGACTGTTTCTTGCTATCGGATGAAAAGTGCACACACCCGGCTTTATTTTTGTCAATCACGCGATTGATTAAACACAGTGATTCTGTGACAAAATCACGAGACGTCTCAAGCTGTCGGCTCTTAATATCTGCTCTACACTGAAGGATGCGGTCCATACCGTAGCTTGCACAATCGTCACAAAATCTTGCTTGAAGCACATGGCGCGTCTACACAGACGCGTATACATACAAAAGGTCGTATGGTATGCTTCTGCTGCCGTCACAAAAACCTTGACAATCGCCGCGTCATGGGGGAGATTACGAACAAATAATGCAGAGCGTTTGTGTGCAGTGTTTGATTTCAAAATCTGGTTGAGTGAATCGCAAGCGAGCAGGCGGCGCCCACCCCAAGCATATATCGTGACTATTTTGTACTGTACACGCTACGAAATGACGATTTTCACAAGCGCGAGACCAAAGTGCACAGATGCGTACAGTTTGGTATGATACAAGCAGTTTCGAAAAAAGAATACACAGCTCGTGTGTGACGACAACACTTTTTGTGCTGGTAGATTGCGAGGTCCGCCGCATCAATGTATATATACATCATACTCGCGCCGTAGATGCGCAATATGCTCCACGAAAAAAGCGTTTTTGAGACAAATCACAACTCCGTGGACAAGAGCTTTGAGGAAATCAACAATCATGTTTTCAAGGTCCCAGTCTCTGTGCATGATTTGGCGCAAATGATCGCCGACATCAACATGGACCAGATGGCACCCGGCTCTAAACTACACTTTACACAAAAAACCCACGGTGGCGTCGGCATGTCGATTTGCGAGGCGCACAATAGCACCACGGTTTTCACAGAGCATCGTCTGCTCGAGGCTACCGACGGGACAGAGTGGCCCTTTATTCCAGAGATTGTGCCTGCTGCCCTCCTACAAAGCCTGTTGAAAACGCCGACCTTGGTGTCGGGTCCCGTGGGATTTGCGGCCCGCGATCAGTGGGGACTCCGCGAAAAGCGCATATCCAGTTTATGTATGCGGGCCCCGCATGATAGCGACCCCCCGTGTGTGAAAGCCGCGGCACACTACGTGTTGAGCTGTTTGAAAAACGCCGATTGCTTCTGACGTGCTGTAGTGGCAAACTCCCGACTATAAGGTGGCCCTCCAAGCATCGTTTGACCTGCAAACACGAGTTGAACTATTCGACGAGTATCTGATCGTTTGCGTGTGGCAAGCATCGCAAGGACTTTGCAACCCTTCGGTCGGAAAATACTTGATATTTATGAATCAGTTTATCATAAAGTGATGTGATCGCATCATTGGGTTTAAAAAGGTACCTCACTAACAACTTGCGGCGTATTTTGCACGTTTATAAACATGAAATGTATTCGCAACTTTGAACACGTTTTTGTTTTCGGTCAATAGAATTGAATGGTATATAAACAGCACTGGCAGGGCCTTGACATTACGTTGTGGTGCTGCAACCAATAATTCGAAATCAATGCCGTTCAACAAATGCGCGCATTGCAACAAAGTTCCATCTCACGAGGCGGGCACGTTGACGCTTTTGCCCTCCCAATCTGCATTCGAATCGAAACTGGTGAAAGCTGAAGCCTATCTCGAAAAATTTGGATCCGATGTTGTGGTCGGTATTGGCAAGGGTGCTAGGTATACCGGACAAGGTGTTGGTAACGCGGCACTGTATGCCGGGCGCAAAATTGGTCACGCAGCTGCAGCTGTCGGACACGACATACACGTTTTTGGGGCGTGTGCCAAGAATCGTTTTTCCAAGTCGGATGCCGTTGTTGCGTCGGCATGGGATGTGGGACTGAGTCTCGATTCACACAGTGCCGCAGGTCGCACCAAGATCTGCGATATCATGCATACTCCAAATTCACTCAGTCCCGAGTTCCACAAGTTCCTCAGGGACTCTACTGTCCTCGACTTCCGAACTCACAGCGCACGATCGCATCACACCCCTGGGCGGGGTGTGTGCTCGTTGCTT
>Ga0105051_10007044_pt1 | contig 11872 bp, 18 predicted proteins | sample FRY02_FD_78383 | JGI IMG/M metagenome (GOLD analysis project Ga0105051, IMG submission 78383) | Freshwater microbial communities from Lake Fryxell liftoff mats and glacier meltwater in Antarctica - FRY-02 (megahit assembly) | ecosystem: Environmental > Aquatic > Freshwater > Ice > Glacier...
GAAATACCTTAACGAACAGTTCGGAAATGAACATACCAAAAGATTGTATTTATTGTTAAAAGACGAATTGAAGAAAGATATAGAAGCCCACGATAAAGAGATAAAAGCCGACTGGCTAAAAATCCTAGAAAAGAAAGAAAACCATTATAAGTTAAGAGAAAAGCTAGTGATTGAGGAGGTGAGGAAAGAGATAATGGAGAAGATTAAAGGGGATTTACTTATCAAGTGTGAGTGTGAAAATGGTGATTGTCCGAATTGCAAAAGAACTTGTCAATTATTAGATGAATTAACCCCTAATAAATAATATGAATAAAGAAATAATAAAAGAGTTTAGAAAGAAGTTTGTGGAAGTAGCGAGGTCATTTAGTTTTAAATTAAATGTTGGAAACTTTGAAAGTAGGGATTTCTTCTGTTCCCAAAAAGCTGAGGTTAAAGAAGAACAAGCAGAAGAAATATCAGAAAAACTATACCAGTTCTGTAAAAATGAGGTTATGAAATCGGTCAATGCCTATTTAAAAGAAATAGAAGAAAAGAAAGCTGAGGTTAAAGAAAAAGTCCTTGAGGGGGTAACAGAAACTAAAATACAACCCTTTTAAATGCCCTATAAGGATAAGGACAAACCAGAAATAAAAGCCAGAAAAATCGTAATGATTAAAGAGCGTTGGGACATCTTTGATAAAGAAAAGGCAAAACTAGAAATGAAGTATGGGTTTATGTCTAACGGAGGGTTCCTAGAATATTTGTTAATAAGTAATGAGTTAATAGAGAAGTATGAACATCGGATTAAACGAGAGAATATTAAAAATAAGGGAGATAAAACCAAGAAAGCCAGGTAAATATAATGTTAGTGAGATGTATTCCTTGATAAATGGCTATATGACCCCCGAAGAGTTCCTAACGGGGGTAAGAAAGCCCTTTATAGACGAGGTAACAGATAACTGGTGTATGTTAGAAGGAACAATGAAGCACGAGATGATACAAAGTCTATTCCCAGAATACGAACAAGAAATCAGGGTAGAAAAGGTAGTAAATGGATTAACTATTGTAGGAAAGTGTGATATTAAAACCCCAAACGAAATATGGGAACTAAAAACATCTTGGAACTTTATGGAGAAAGCCAAGAAGACAGCTATTTTTCAAATCAAGGTTTACCTTTCTTTATTTGAGATGGAGGTCGGCAGGGTATTCCAACCAGTAGAAACTACCCCAAGCAGGGTGATAAAGTTTGGCAAATCTTATAAGAAAATAGAGAATAGATATTTAAAAGAGCTGGGGTCATACAAAAGAAATGACGAATGGTTTTTAAAGGAAATTGCTAAGCTGGGGGTAATAGATAAAAAGATAACAGAGTATTATGGGAGAGTGGCGAAATAGGTAGACGCTAACTAGGTTGTAGGGTTGCCCCAACGGGGTGTATCTGACCTAGCTGAGGAATGCTGATTTAATATATAGCTCCATTCCAGAGTGCAAATCTCTGGCTCTCCCTCTGAAAGAGGGTAACCAACAGAGTATTATGATACAAAAAAAGGTGAAATTTAAAATGGTGACTTCTGCTTATCACCAGAATACTCGCACAGTGATGCTCTTCGCCGTTGATGACGATGGACAAATTTGGAAAAAGGGATTTCAGTTTCCCTCTGATAAACAGAAGTGGGAAAAACTAACCCCTCCAAAGGAGGGTCAAAGATAAACTAATAACAAAACATTATGAAGAAAGAAACAAAGTGTAGTTGCCTTTATTACAAACTAAAAGAAATGTGGGGGTCAAAAAAAGGGATAAAACATAACAGAAACTGCCCTGTAGATGAAGATATAATAAACCAAAGAATAAAAGAAGACCCAGACTTACATGAAAAAGAATAAAGAAACATTAAAAGAATGTTATTCCCAGTGCCAGTGTTTCGATGAGTTTTGTGAGAGATGTAATAAACAAGTAAACAAAGTCCCTAATATGACCGCCTTAGAGGTCTATGAGGAACTTCAAAGTAAAAATGAAGATAAAAATCAATAAAAAAATAGGAGATGCTACCTTTTTATTTGAGGTAGAAGAAGCTAAAGATGTAGAAGCGTTAGCTAAAGCTGGAATGTTAGCTTCTGTCCCAGATGTTTGTGCTTTATGTGGTGGCGAGGTTACCCTAACAGGTAGAAAAGCAAAGGGTTATACTTTTGTAGAGGTTAGATGTAAGAAGTGTAATGCTACTTCTAGTCTAGGTCAATATAAGGAAGGTGGGTTCTTTTGGAAGAGATTTGAGAAGTATCAACCCCAAACAAAGGTTGAAGACGATGAAAATATCCCTGTAATTGAAGAAGAATGACTACCGAAGAGAGATTAGACAAAATGGCTGAATACCTCAAGAAAGAGCTGGGTGAAATAAAGAAAAAGCTAGAAGAAATAGAGAAAATGGTAAAACTAGGGGAATGATTAAAAGAAGAAACAAATTAACACCACGAGAGGGTCAACTATATGCCGATGTCTATTCGTATCTTGTGCAAAAATGTATCAAGAAAAGAGAAGAGCTTGTTATTGATGTGGGTGATAAGAGAATGGTAATACCCCCCGAAAGGTTAAAGAGTTATGAGAAACTAACCACCCAGAAGTTTGTATCCCAATTCGGGGGTAAAGATTATTATTTATATAGTTATAAGTGGGTTCCGCAAACAGAGGAAGAAGAGCTCAAACAATATTTATTATGAAACTAAAAACAGATAAGCGTTATCAAAAAGCAATAAAAGAGGCAAAGGAAGAAGCAAGCGAACAAATAGTAGAAGAACTAGAAGTGTCTTTTAAGTGGAATAAGAAGAAGAGGTTTGAGGCAACTAAAACAGGGGCTATCCTATTAGAAGACAACAAGCCAATAATGGAACTAACAATATGTTCTGACGGGTTACTGATAAAGCAAACTAAAACTACTATCGTAAAGTATGAAGACAAAGAAGGCAAAACTTCGTGATAAAGCAGATAAGCTATGGGCTATGAGCTTGAGAAAGAAAGAGTGTGAGGTCTGTGGTAGCAAGTTTATACTGGCAGTCCATCACTTCTTTCCTAAAAGCCAGTTCGGGCATTTAAGATACGAAGAAAACAATGCGGTAACTCTGTGCAGAGATTGCCATTTTTCTCATCATTCTAAAAGTAACCCCAAGATACATCAGGCTATCGTGGCAAATCGCGGGGTTAAATGGTATAACATATTAGCAGAAAGAACAAGAGAGAAGCCGAGCTCATATCAAACAATTAAATATTATCAAGACGTAATAAATAAATATGAATAAAAAAATAGGAGTTCTCACAACATTCGGAGATTTTAACAACGCTTACTCTCTATGTAGTGTGGTAGAGAGTCAGCTTAAAGCCTTAGTTAAGTATGGGTATGATACTACCCTCTATGTTCACGATAACTTTACTGATGATGATAAGGTACCCTTTGGGGTTAAAATTAAAAAGATTGTCCCTCGGTTTCAGCTGAAGGATTACACTGACCACCACCAAGTAGATGGTGATTTTGATGAGCAAGTTAATAAAGCCTATATGGCTCTTCAACAGATAGATGATGATATAGTAATAGAGCACGACCTTATCTTTCAGGGTTGGTTCTTACCTTACTGTGTAGCTATCCATAAGTTAGCTAAAGAGAGTAAGATTAAATGGTTCCACTGGATACACTCTGTTCCTAACCTCCAACCTCAAGGGTTAAAAGAACCTCACTCACTTAGATACCACTTACCCGCTAATTCTAAGCTAGTGTACTTGAATAACAACAACCTAATGAGAGCAGCTGAATCATATAGTATCTGGCCTAAAGATGTTAGAGTAATCTTTAACCCAGTTGACCCCCGTTTGTTCTGGAACATACACCCTCTAACAGAAAAAATAATAGATAAGTACCCTGTGCTAGAAGCTGACTTCTTACAGGTCTACCCTGTTTCTTCTACTCGAATGGTAGACGGAAAACAAGTTAAGATAGTCATAGAGATATTTGCTCAGTTAAAGAAGCTGGGTCATAAGGTATGTTTAATAGTATGTAATGCCCACGCCAATGCTGAGAAAGAAAAGAAAACTATTCAGGGGTTAATAGAATATGCTACTGGCTTAGGATTACAACGTTCAGAGATAGTCTTTACCTCCCTTGAAGATAAGGAGTGGGAGCAGGGGGTACCTAAAGAAGTAGTCTCAGACTTATTCAAGCTATCTAATCTATTTGTCTTTCCTACCATCTCAGAGAATTGTCCCCTTATTCTATTAGAAGCTATGTTATCAGGTTGTATCTTAATTCTAAACAATAGTGTCCCCGCTTTGAGAGAGTTCGGTCAAGATAATGCTCTCTACTTTAATTTCGGGTCATTAGACCAACAAGTTAACTTTGATGACAGAGATAGGTATATGTCAGACATATCAAAAATAATAGTAACCGAGCTCAATAACAACAGGGCTCTTAAAGGTCAAAACTTAATTAAACAGAAGTTTAACATGGATTATATTTTTACGAAACAAATCCAGCCTCTCTTCTCAGAGGAATAAAATTATGGCTACTAAAAATTTCTGCGACGTATGCAAAGAGGAGCTAACTGAAAAAGAGCTATGAATAAGCAATGCCAGGTATGCCTAAAAGACATCCCTCCAAACTATGGTAATGACCTATGTATGAGTTGCTATGATAAGCAAGCTAAGGAAATAGAACAGAAAAAGGCTCAGGAGGCTGAGGAAAGGGCTAAGGTGAACCGAACTACCATTTTGCAGTCAAAAGAGGCTAAGAACGCAAGTATGAGCGACCTAGAGCCTATTAAGAATGGAGTTAGGAACCCTGAATACGTAGAGAACCCTGAAATGGATGATAAGCCCCAGTGGGAAGCTAACATAGTTCAGTTCTCCAAGTCAGGGGTACTCCTCTGGAAACAGACCAGAACAATGTATACCTTTATTAAGGACTACTGTATGAGTAGAGCTTTAGACCACCCCCAATATCCTAAGTTTGTCTGGAAGCCTACTATTATAGATGTCGGTTGTGGTTGTGGAGTAGGTAGTAATGTCCTATCCCAAGAAGCTGATTTTGTCTGGGGGATAGATAAGAATAAGATGTCTGTTAAGTTTGCTCAAGAGGCTTTTACTAGACAGAAGAATGGGATATATTATAACTCGCAGGTTACCTTTGACAACATAGATATAATCAAAGACGATAGAGAGTTTATGGTCTTTGATGTAGTGGTAGCCATAGAGATTATAGAACACGTTGAAGATTACAAAACTTTCCTAAAAAATATTTGTCGGTTTGCTAAACAGAAAAAGGGTACATATGATGTAGCTTCGGGTCCTACTGAGTTCTTTATTAGCACTCCTAATAGGAATAACCAGCATATAAGAGATAACAAGCCAGCAAATAAATACCACTGCCGTGAGTGGACATCTTCTGAATATCTTGCCATACTGAAAGAAAGGTTTGAAAAAGTAGAATTCTTTAATTCAATAGGTGCTCCGATACCCCCAGAAGAATATGAAACAACAACTCATACACCACTCATCGCAAAAGCAAGTTTGCCCAAATTGTAATGAGTTTGTCGAACCTTGTGTCTTGACTGTCACAAAAAAACAAATAGCTACCTTAATAGGTGGCAAAAATATGTCAAATAATAATATCAAGCTGAGCGTAGTGATTCCAGCGAGGAACGAATGGCCTAACATCGTACACACTATCTATTCTATTATTCACGCATTAGAAGCAGATGGTTTTACCTATAAGGACTTTGAGATAATCATTGTGGATAATGGTTCAGATGATGATGCTTACCCTCGGAGGGGAGTTAGGGGTACTTTATCTTACTTGTTACCCCGCGGGATATACTGGTCTAGGATATTGAGGGTTATTAAAGACCCTATCTTTGGCAATCATACTGCTCGTAATAAGGGAGCTGAGATAGCTAGGGGCAAGTACTTGTTCTTTAGTGATGCTCATATGGCTTATCGACCTGGGTTCTTTAAACATATGATAGAGACGATAGATGAGTCTGGGGGGTTATTCCACGGTTGTATCAATTGGCTAGGGGCTTACCCACCTCACCATTCAGGAACGGGTTATCAGTATACCCTTAAGTTAGGAGAAGAGATTAAAGGAACCTGGAACAATAGATGTGTAGACTTAGATAACTGGTTTAGTATCACAGCTCAAGGGCATTGTTCAGTAGGAGTTCTTAAGAGTCAGTTCTTTGAGTTTGGGGGTTACCCTGGAATGATAGACCCTATGTCCCACCTTAGTAGTTATGGAGGAGGAGAGTTCTACCTTGATATGAAGTGGTGGATGTTTGGCTCTTGTGTAGTTACTAACCCCAAGTGTATTGGTTATCACCTCGCTTCAGAGAGGGGTTACTCATATCACCACGATGACTACAAGAGGAATATCCTATCAATAGGGTGGGCTCTAGGAATGGACGAGTGGGTAGAGAGAGCTCTAATCAATATGCTAAGAAAGGGGAGAAAGGAAGTTGTGGATAAGTTAATGAGAGAGGCTAAAGAAAGAATGGTTAATGACCGAATCTTTATTGAGGGTAAAAGAAAAAAGACCTTCAACGAGGTCATAGTAGAACAGCCTTGGAACAAGATGAATATGGAAAGGCTAGGTAAACAGAACTCAGCGATTCAGATTCTACACGATACTTGGCTACCTCTAATGAGAGAAGCTCCCAAGTATGTTCAAGATGTTTATGACAATTCACCTCTTCAAAAGTCGCTAGAAGAGTTTATAAATAACAATTTAAGTAAATACGTGTATAAAAGAATATGAGAAAAGCATTAAAAATTCTATCAATCGTTTGTATCGTTCTAGGAGGATTAGCAGTTTTGGGAGGAGTAACAGACCCATATCCAGACGGCTTCTATGCTGTAACTGGAGGAGGGTTATTCTTAGCTGAAGGAATAATAGCCTTGATTTACATTAAAGGTAGATAGTTACTTACCAAACCTTTCCTCTATGTACTTTCTACCAGCCTCTGTTTTATATGGACCTAGGAGCAATGCCCTCACTTGCTCCTTTGTTTTTACTATAGGAAATAATAACTTACCAGAACTATCTTCCTGTCCTTGTTTGGCGATAGAGATTATGCCATCTACTGTTTTAGATACTTGAGTTCCACCAAATGGTAGACCAAACTTAATAGATACTTGTCTTAGTTTCTTCCAATCACCCTTAGTCACTGCATTCTTTATTCCAGTGTATACATCTCTAGCTATACCAACAGTAGCAGGTAGCCCTCTAGTTGTTTCAGATACGTTGTCTGACAATATTGGGGCAATAAATGTGCCATAGTAAGGTATAAATGAAGATGCTTCCCACGGTTCTCTTCCAGTTGCCTTGCTACCAATTTGGTTGATGGCTATCATCCCAGCAATAAATCTAAGCACTTGTTTTATTCTTTCGGTTGAAGTTCCTGGTGGCATACCAGTTTTTCCAGCCCATTCTCTCATAGTATTAAACATCTCAAAGGAAAAGGTTTGGAACGGGGCGGTTGTCTTAGCAATGTTTGACCTTAACACTCCAGGCAAGTCTTCCATATTATACATTGACTGAGTCTTCCCACCAGCATCTGAAGCATACTCCCATAATGCCTTACCTTTTAATCCTCTCTTTGTCCCATCATTAAAACCAGCTCTGACTGAGATACCAGTAAGATGCCTTTCTATTGACTCTGTTAAGAAGTTAGCTGCATCAGCGGCTGTATCTAGTTTACTTTGTTGTATTCTTTTAGCAGCTTGGACTCCTTCATTGATACTCTGTTTACTTATCTTGCCAGTCTTTTGACTCTTAACAATAGCAGAGTAGGCGTTCTCTGCTATGTCGCCTCTTACCTTGGGGTTGGTTGCCCACTCTAAAGCTGACTTACCAGTATTTATCCATCCATACTTAGCTCCAGTTAAGTTAATAGATGAAGTCTGAACAGTTGTATTCCAAGCAAAGTTTAAAGGGAAGACACTCTTGACCAATCTATTTCTAAACCATCTCATTCCTTTATTTATATTAGGAGATAGATTAACAGCTCTGTCTAGTTGGCTCTTAATTCCTCCAAAGGCCTCAGCTGTCCAGTTCTGTAGGGCTCTGGCTGAGTTAGGGTAACCCATTGTATCTAGTTGATTTATAAAGGCTTTGTTATTCTGGACTATAGAGGTAGCAAATATATCTTTATTGGCAGTTCCTATATAATTATCAATTAAGGTAACCAAATCCATCTCCCTCATTAGTTCTGGCATCCTAGACTGTCTTGCTAGTTCTCTTGGGTTAAATGGTTTGTCTGGGAAGATGTAGTCTGGTAGCTCTGGGCTTCTGATTAAATCTTGGGGTTGTTTATTAAGACCAAAAGACCTCTCCCATAAGGTTCTATTCTTGAACTCGTTAGGAGAATAGAGGTTTCTCTTGGGTATTAACTCTTGGTTCCTAGTCTTCCTAACAACGTTCTGCATATCTAGTAAGTCGTCAAAGAACCCCCTTGCATCTCTAGCAAATCTAACTGTCTCAGAGTTGTTGGTTATATTTCTAATCTCTGGCTTCTTCATCAAGTCTTCAACTGAGAGGTTCTTGCCAGCAGAGTCTATCTTTTCTAAAACCCTGTTAGCCAAGAATGAGTCCTTAGACTTTGGCTTTATGTTACCCACCGTATTTTTAAATCTAGCAGCCATCTCTCCACTCCATTCTATTGAGGTTCTCATAATATCCCTAGTTCTAAAGAGAACGTTCTTGCTTAATGGTCCTGTCTGGTCTGCTAACTTAACTAGTTCTTCAACTGGCAAAGCTCCGTCTATCTCTTGGATAAGACGAGTAATATCTTTAGTCCCACCCAGGGTTCCTGGTTGGACATCTTTAAAGTTTTTGTATTTAGTAAAATCATCTGGAACAAATATACCAGACACTCTAACATTTGGGACTATCTTACCACCCTTAGTTGACCTAAGAGCTATTCCCTCCTTGATTGCTCCCTTAGCAGCCGTTCCTAGTGCTCCCACCTTAGCTCCTTTAATTGGTGGTCTAAACTTCTGGGGTGCTGATATGTCTGTTAAAAATTCTAAGTGTTTAGTAATAGCTGGGCTCTTAAACATTGTCTTAACATTATCTATCAAACTAGTACCCGCTTTCTTTACCCCCTTAGCAGCAATGCCTACCCCTTTCTTTCCAACTATACTTAACCCCCCTATGGATGGTTCTATAGCGAATAAAGTCTTACCTGTCTTAGGGTCAGGGATAGGAAGAAACCCTCTCTTGGCTGCTTCCTTGGGGTCATCTGGAACTTCTGAAAACATAGAGGCTGCTTCACGCACTACGTCTCTAGCTCTTACATCAGCGGTGGGTTTAAAGAACTGTTGGAACGCTCCTCTTGCTTTGTCTCTAGTACTTACTGCTTGTTCTGTTACTCCTTCTACCCCACTCTTAAAACTGCTACTTATAAATTTTAGTACATCGCTTGGTTTTGCCATATTTAAAATCCAAAGAATCCCTTAGCTTGAGACCACACGTTCATAAATGGGTCATCTAAGTATCCCCCTAGACTAAAGCTAGTATCCCCACCTTTCTCTCTTACTTCTACTAACTGTTTATATTCCTCTTCTCCCTTGAATAGTAATGTATCTGCTGCTTCTGTATCGCTGACACTGATTCCAAATGCCCTTAGTTTACCTAGTTGTATACCAGTATATGTATTGGTATCTAATGCTGTCTTCTCTAGTCTAGCTTCTCTGGCTTGAGCTATTGCTAGGTTCTCTTCTGATATTGCTATTCTCTGTTGAGCCTGTATCAAATCTTCTTGGCTCTTAGCTATACTTAGATTGAACTTAGCGTTATTTAATTCCTGTTGAGCTTGAGCCTGACTAGTGAGTCTTGCTTGAGTGGTCTCAAATTGTCTGGACTGTTCTTCTGCCTTGGCTATACTTAACTGGAATTGATTTTCTTGTCTTTGTTCTGTTACTTCTGCTCTCTCTTCTGTGGCTATTGCTTTTCTAGCTTGTAGGGTAGGTTCTACCTTTCCAGTAATGGGATTGATAGCAAACCCCAATGTTTCCAAGCTGTCAATAGCTTCTGTCCTACCCCGTGCTGCTTCTTTGGCTATACCTTGGGCTGCTGTCTCTAATCCCTGAGCCATCAACATAGCAAAGCTCCTATCTATATTTAATAGGTTGGCTAACTTATCTACTTCTATATTTGATACCCCCTCGGACTTTGCTCCACTGAAGAACAACCCCCTTGAGGCAATATTTTTAATAAAATCTTGAGTTTGTCTTTGAGCTCCTAATTGGACTGCTGACTTCTGAGCTTCTTGTGCTTCCATTTGCAATGGGAAGGTAGCACTACTTTGAACTTGCTCTAGTGCTTGAGAAGCTAAGTCGCTTCCACTCGGCATTTCTGGTAATAATCCAGTAGCATCAGCTCCTCCTAATCCTCCACCAGTATTCATTCCACCAGTTAATTCGGTGGCTGGAAGTTGTTGAGAAGTCTGAGTTGGTTGTGTTGCTTGAGCGTTAGGGTTAGAAATCATCTTACCAGTAGCAGTTTCAATTACTGCTCCACTTGGTGTTGTATATGTATTTCCAAGTCCAGGGGTTGCTCCACCTGCTTGACCACCTTGTCCAGGTAAGTTATTAAATCCCTGTCTAGTTAGAGAAGCTATATCTCCTAGATTATCTGGACTAATCTTTACCCCCACATCTTTCTCCCCTTTCTGGAGCTGGTTAAGTAGAGAACTATTCTGAACCTCGCTTCCAACGAAACCACCTAGTGATTGGTCTAATCCTAGTTTGCTGTATAGGTCTTTCCTAACATTAAATAAAGGGAACTTCTCTCCTTGGGTAGAAGTTATTCCTCGGCTTTGTAAGTATTGATTTATTATTTGTGAACCATTAGCCATATTAGTTTACGCTTCTTCCTAGTTCGTGCCAAACTTGGTCGTCGAACATAGTAAGGATTAAAGTATCTTCTGCTGTCATAACATAATTTACTGCCCCCGCTAATTTAATTGGTGCTCCGTTAGTTATTGTAATACCATCGTTAGCTTTAATATATAATACCTGTCCTATCACCCCATTGTCAAAGTCTGTTATTGTCGTTGTTCCAGTAAGGTCTACCAGATTAGCATTTCTAACTGTTGGGGTAGCGTCAGTAGTAGTAGTTGAAATCTGTCTTAATCTAATTGACCCCCCTGAACCTCTACTATCATTCAAGTCTACATCTATCTTTAAACTTGTTCTAGCTGGTCTTAGTATTATCTTCCTGTTAGTGTAATCAGTTTGCCATTGCTTGAAATCGTATGGGTCTACGTTCTCTGGTTTTTTTAGGTTATTTGTTGATTCCATATTGTTCTTGGTCTAGGGTTTCTCTACCCTTTAAAATAAAGCCATTAAATATATTTAAGATGTCCCTCTCGTTTGAGGTTATCTTAAACTTTATCCTGTAACCCACATTATCTCTTGGCTTAATTGTTTGAATATTTTTAAAATCTCCTAGTGGAATCCAGTCTGTTTTAAAATCTCCCTTATCTAGTTTATAGGCTACTTGATATGACCCCGTTTCTACTAATACAGACAACTTGCTAAACTTACTCCATTGGGTAGGCTCATCACCAATGTTATACCACTTGGTCTCAGCTGTTGTCTGGATAGCACTTCCTACACTATCTGAAATCATATTAGGTAAGATGTCTCCCCCTCTAACTGTTTTAGTTGCTTCATTATCTAAAAATTTATTCTCAAATAATCTGTAGTATTTACCCCCAGTATCCCCAGCGAATAGACATTCTTTAATCTGTTTCTGTGCACCAACCTTTGTATCAAACGCCTTGAATGAACCAAAGTGGGTTATGTTAGTATACCCATCGTGAACTGTCCAATTACCCTTAATGGTATCATATA
>Ga0105051_10007050_pt1 | contig 11862 bp, 2 predicted proteins | sample FRY02_FD_78383 | JGI IMG/M metagenome (GOLD analysis project Ga0105051, IMG submission 78383) | Freshwater microbial communities from Lake Fryxell liftoff mats and glacier meltwater in Antarctica - FRY-02 (megahit assembly) | ecosystem: Environmental > Aquatic > Freshwater > Ice > Glacier...
AGAATTGTTCATTTTCGTTTTTTACGTAATTAAATGTAGTGTAGTGCCTATTTCAATTACAAAATAAGAATCCGATTGCTTTTGGGGTAAAAGTAGTCCAACATAAAGAGTGTTTTATGGTTTGGAAAATTACCCTAGAAAAATTGTGTTTTTCTGCTTTGCTTTCTTTGCTTTTCTTAAGCAACAGCAGCGGGTATGCTCAAACCGTTGTGATTGGGACACCAAATTTAGGATTTACCCAAGCGTGTGCTTCTCCTGGTTTTAATAACTATTCGATAACCTTTACTGTTTTTCCCCTTGTCAATATTCAGGCTGGAAATCAGTTCATCGTAGAATTATCTGATGCAAGTGGAAGTTTTGGTTCGCCAACAACATTAACTACTACGGCAAGCACGACTTCGCCTGTAAATGTTTCCCTCGCCTTACCAACAACGGCAGCAGGCGAATCCTATAAAATCAGAATTAGAAGTACGGCTCCAGCCACAACTAGTCCGCTGAGTGCAACATTTTCTGCTTATTATGCGGTGCACAATCAGCCCTTTTCTATTAATAATAACGTAGGAACGGTTTCTTTTTGTGCTGGTGGAAACACCACTTTACAAGTTGATAATACCGGAACACCTGCTTCTCCATTATTTTATACCGGTTTGACTTATATATGGTATAGAAATTTTGCAGAGATTCCAGGTGCGACTAGTCCGTCATTAAGTGTCACCCAATCAGGAAACTATTATGCTATTGTTGATTACGGAAGCTGTGTGATGAATTCTTATTCTAATATGGTAACGGTTAATGTGACGGCTGGTATAAATTTATCGATTGCTGCCGCTGGAAATGTGGATTATATTTGTGATGGTTCACCGAGAACGTTAACTTCATCGCATCAAAATGCAAGTTATAGTTACCAATGGTTTAAGAATAGTGTTGCGATTACTGGAGCAACAAACTCAACTTATAATGCCACGCAAGAAGGAACCTATAAATTAAGAATCACTTTTGGCGGTTGTGTTTTTGAATCGAATAGCATTTTCTTAGAATTATTAGATTTGCAAATTGATTGGGATGTCAATGCCTCAGAAGTAATGATTCCTGGTGAGCAACTTGCCATAACTTCTATTCACAATGGCACAGCTCCCACTTTTTTATGGAGAAAAAACAATGTTGTTATTGCGGGAGCAACTACGGCAAACTATACGGTTACAGAAGCCGGAACGTATCAATTAACCGTTACAGAAACGCAAGGCTGTACATTTAGTGAGCAATTAACGGTTGTGGTTCAATATCCAATTGGTTTTTCGGCTACGATTCAAAATTCTGGCGATTATCAATCGTGTAATAGCACGACTTCTACATTGACATTGAGTTCCTTAATGGCTCAAACTACAACTGGCAATGTTTCGGTGAATTTATCCAATCCTAATTTTACGTATCAATGGTTACTTAATAATGTACCGGTTGCCGGAGCAACATCAACTTCTTATACCATTTCTAATGCAACTCAAAATGGTTCGTATAAATTACGCATTACGATTCCAACTTTCGCTCCAATTGAATCGAATGCGATTTCTATCAATTTAAAAATTCAAACGCCTGTCTTAACCGCGGTTGGAACTTTGTGCGGTACGAATTCAGTGCAGCTAAATAGTTCAGTCACACATGCGGTTTTTACTTATAAATGGTATCGAAATAACACGTTAATTACGGGCGCAACTTCGCCAAGTTATAGCACTAATCAAGCCGGCAATTATTACGTAGTGGTTTCTTACGGAAGTTGTTCGGTGACTTCGAATACGATTAATTTACAACAAAATAGCATTAACGCTTCATTAAATGTTCCTGCGACTGTTATCCTAATTCCGGGCGAAACAAAAGTTTTAACCGTTACGACCAATGCGGTTAATCCAAGTTTTCAATGGTATCGTAACAATGCGATTATCACGGGAGCAACGTCTGTGACATTAAATGCAATAAGCGATGGAACTTATAAAGTAATTGTAACGCAAACTACGGGATGTAATGCCACACAAGAAGCGAGTTGTAGTTTAATTTATCCTAATTCTTTTGCGGTTACGATTGTTGCCGATGCTAATTATAATTCATGCAATAGTGAACAAGCGACGCTTTCTATTAGTAGTTTCAATGCAATTGCTGGGACAGAAACGGTTTCGTTATTAGGGAATTCATACAATTATAGCTATGAATGGTATAAGAATGGAAGTTTGGTTTTGTCATCTACTGCAAACACCTTTTTAGTTTCTTCGTATTTAGAAAATGGAACGTATGAGTTACGCGTTGTGATTCCGCAATTTAATCAAATTGTTTCGAATGAATTACCAATTCAATTAGGCATTTCTGAGGAATTTGAAATAACTTCAGAAGGTCTTTTATGTGAATCAGGTGGAAGTGTTGAACTTCAATCTAATATATCTAATCCTAACTATGTTTTAACTTGGTTTGCGGTTGGAAACAACGCTGTTTTAGGTACTGAATCTTCTTTAACCGTAACTGCTCCAGGAGAATATTATTTAAGCATTGCTTTTGAAGGGTGTGATTACACTACAAGTTCAATTGCAGTTACTGTGACTAATTCAGCTGGAATAAGTTTAAATGTGACGGATAATTTTACGATTCTAGTAGGAAGTTCAACAGAAGTAATTGCGAGCGGCGTTGAAAATTATACATGGTATTTAAACAACCAAGAAATTGGAACTGGCAACAGTATTTTAGTATCTGCTTCTGGCGAATATACTGTTACTGGAACAATTGGCGATTGTGAATTCACAAAAACTTTCACTGTAACCGCTCTAGAAAATACCAGTATTGTTATCCCGAATATTATCTCTATAAATAATGATGGCATCAATGATTTTTGGTCTATCCCGAATGAATATGTCAACAAAGAAGACGTGGAAGTAATCATCTATTCTCCCAAAGGAAAAGTGGTTTTTAGAGCTCGTAACTATCAAAATAATTGGCCAAATACAGGTTTAGAATATTCTAAAAAAGAGCCGGTTTTTTATTATACCATATCTAATCAAGATGAAATTGTAAAACGCGGGTCAATCACCGTCATAGAATAAAAAAATGAAATTAAAGGTATTAGTCATATTGTCCTCTCTTTTGCTGTTTGCCAATTTGCAAGCACAAGATGCTCCTGTATTGACTTTTACGATTCCAACTCAGAATAATTTACTATTAAACCGATTTCTAATCAATCCAACTTTTTCTGCTGTGCGAGAATCTGATTCCTATTTAACGCTGTACCATCGAAATCAGTGGATTCAATTCAATGATTCGCCAGAATTATATATGCTTTCCTATTCTGGAAAACATGGCGAAAGAGCAGGAGTAGGGATTGGAATTTATCAGCAAAATATCGGAATTATTACCAGTTTTGGCGGCGTTGGAAATTATGCTTACCAAATTCCAATACAAGAAAAAATGGCGTTAACTTTTGGCTTTAATTTGGCTTATTATTCAAGCGGAGTGAACCGAAATCGTGCCGTTTCTAATGAACCCGATCCTGCTTTGATGGAATTACGAAACAACTCTATTTTAACGTTAAAACCCGGAATTAATTTTTCATGGGGAAGTTTTGATGTGGGCGTTTATGCCGAAAACTTGGTAGATTATGATTTCAAATCAAGTAAAATGGTTCAAGAATACAGCGAAAAAACCTATACCAGTCATGTGGTTTATAATCATCAAATGCTAAACCAAGCGGGTCTTTTTGAAGAAGGTTATTTCCGCCTGATGCTTCGAGGAAAACTAAATCAAACAGAAGATTTTCAATACGGCGGTTCAATAATGGTCAACTTTCCAAATCTAGGATGGGTGCAAGCTGGCGTAGATGATTTTTTTGGTGTTGGCATTGGTGCTGGAGCACATTTAACTAAAAAACTCTCGCTGGGTTATACCTATGAACAAGTGACTAGAGAAGGATTAATCAATTTTGGACCAACCCATGAAATTACGATTGCTTATCGCTTTGGCGGAAAAGAAAATGCTACACCAAATGCTAAAAAAACAGCTACACCAAAAAATAAGATAGCATCAGTTACTTCAAAACCAAAAAAGACGAGAACCATCATCATTGAAGAAGTAATAGAGGAAGACGAAGAAGAATTTGTAGAAGAAATCTATGAAGATCTTGCCGAAGAACCAGAGGTAATTGAACCTGCATTGAAAACGAAAAAGGTAAATACAAAAAAAACATCGGCTAGAAATGTAGAAAACGCAAACAAAAAAACGTCAGAAATAAATACACAAATCAGTATAGAAAAAGCACTTGAAATTGAAAAATTGAAAATGACTTTGGATGAAAACAACCTGAAATTATTAGAAATAATTGTCAAACAAGATTCTATTGAAAATTTGAAAAGGGAAGATTTTGATAAACGAATAGAAAACATGATGACCTATATCAACCGTTTAGAAATAACAATTGCGGAAAAAGATTGCAATTGTGAACCTAAAACCACAGAAATTTCTGAAGAAATAAAAGAAACAAGCACATCCAAAACAACCACTAAAAACGTTGAAAATAAAAAAGAACAAAACAAAGCAGCTGATTTGAACACCAAATTAAATACAATGAAATCAACAACGCAAAAAACCACTGTTAAATTGCCAACAACAGCCAAAACGGAGCAAGAGAAAACAATAGAAACCAAATTAACAAACTTAAATAAATCTAAAAATGAAAACACAACTACTAACTCTAAATTCAGCTTATCCGATGAAGAAATTAAGGCGTATTATTCGCAACTAACCGACAAAAAAAGAGCTACTGCCAAGAAAGGAAACTTTTTGCAGGTAGACAATCAAGAGCCCGGATTTTACATTATAGCTAATGTATTTTCTGAACCTACTTTTGCTAACGATTTTCTAAAAAAGTTAAAAAAGCAAGGAGTAGAAGCTAGTTATTTTATCAACCCAAAAAACAATTTTAGGTATGTCTATTTAAAAAAACAATCGGATTGGAGTGAAGCCCTAATCTCCTATTACACGAATGTAGACAACACCTATTTTGAAGAAATTTGGATTATGAATATCAATATTAAATAAAAGAAAAAATGAAAACGCCCCAAATCCTAAACCTAAAAACAATTGCCCTACTCAGTTGTTTTTTACTACTCAACTTGATTGCGAGTGCACAAGTTGCCGTTCCTTTTACTGTTCGCTATGAGCAAAACTTAAAAGGAGACATGACCCTAATTTCTAATAACATTGTAAACAGACTAGAAAATTCCGACGGCCCTAACGTTCCGTACAACCTAACGGGAAATGCGTCAGCCTTTAATGACAACTTGAATATGCAATATATTGATGTGGATAGTGACCCATCTACCTTTAGTTCAAGTAGTGCTAGTTTAGTGCTTCCCGCAAGTGGTTGTAACAAAATAGTTTATGCTGGATTATACTGGTCGGCTACCTATCGATTTAATACTGGTTTTTCTACTGCTCCTGGAGATGGTGATAATGTCCGAGCGAATGATTTTAATCAAATACAATTAAGATTGCCCGATGGAAGTTATCAAAACATTACTGGTCAGATTTTATTTGATGGCTTTAATAATCCAGATTTTGTAGCCAATAGTCCGTATGCTTGTTATGCCGATATTACGAGTTTAGTAACCGGTTTGGCCAATCCAGAAGGAGAATATACGGCTGCCAACATTCGTGCCACTCAAGGTTTCGTGAATGGTGGTGGTGTTTCTGGCGGATGGACAATCTTTTTTGTTTATGAAAATCCAACTGTAACTGGGAAATTTATTACTTCCTATGATGGTTTTGCAGGTGTAAGAGCCGCGATTGGTCAAACTGATATTTCCTATTCTGGTTTTACTACGTTGCCTCCGCCATTTCCGGTAAGAGCAAAATTAGCTTCCGCGGCTTTAGAAGGTGATAACCGAATTACAGGTGATCAATTGCAGTTTAGAGCAGCTTTAAATGCAAATTTCACGCCGTTAAGCAACACTTTAAATATCGCGAATAATTTCTTTAATAGTAGAATTACAGTAGACAACACTGATTTTACCACGCGTGTGCCCAACAGTTTAAACACGTTAGGATATGATGGTGATATTATTTCCATCGCCAATCCGCTAAACAGTGTGATTCCGAACAATGAAACAGCGGCAACACTTCGAATTACCTCAACTCAAGATACTTACTTTATGTTCTTCAACGCATTCAATATTGAAGTCATAGAACCAGATATTAAATTAGTTAAAACTGTTCAAGATATTAGCGGGAACGACATTGGTGGGGCCGATGTCAACCTAGGGCAAATTTTGGACTATGTTATAACCTTTCAGAATATAGGAAACGACGATGCCACAAATGCCACAATGCGAGATATTTTACCTATTAATACTTCTTTTATTTCAGCTGATTTGAGTGGAGCTCCAGGCGTAACTTACACTCATAATGTTGCAACAGACGAATTATTGTTCACCTTACCTGACAATTTATTACAAATTGGTGACCCTATTTATACCATCCGAATTCGAGTGCAAGTGGCCACAACCTGCAGTGAATTGGAAGATGCGTGTTCTAATTTAATTCAAAATCAAGCGTATACAACTTTTCAAGGCGTATTAAATAATAATATAATATCAAATGATCCAAGTTTTGCCGGTCTAGATAGTTGTGGATTTGGTCTTCTAGGTCCGGCAAATTTCTTGGTTGATATTGATGATTGTATTTTTTCTAATGATGCGTATTTATGTGGAACAAGTTTGATTTTAACCGCCGCGAATGGTTATGATAGTTATACTTGGTCTAATGACGCGGGAACCGTAATTGGCAACACACAATCCATTACTGTCAATGCCGTGGGAACGTATACGGTTGTGAATACCGCAACACCACCTTGTATCGGAATTACACAAACTTTTAATGTATTGCTTTTTGGAGCAACGCAAACCAATCCTGTCATTCCTTTTGCGGATCAGGTTGTAATTTGTCCAAATAACGGAGAACAATTGCCTTTGATTTTCCTTTGTGGAATAACGGATAATCAATTAATTCAAACCGGAATTAGTGATGCTACGAGTATTATTTGGGAAATTTTAAACGAAAGTAGCTGTCCAGCTGTTGCTATTGCCAATTGCGCGAACAACAATCCCGCATGCCAATGGAATCAAGTGGGAACTGGTGCTAATTTTAACGTGACTATTGCCGGACAATATCGCTTAACAATCAATTATCAAGATGGTTGTTTTACACGATTTTATTTTAACGTATTTACCAATTTATTGGATATTCAATTTACGTCAACCAATATTCTTTGTAATACACCAGGAAATATTACGATTACTAATCTGCCCTCTGATTATCAATTCCAATTGGTGGATCAAGTAACGGGAACAATTTTAGTTCCTTATCAAAATAGTCCGGTGTTTACGATTAATCAAGCGGGTGTTTATACCGTTTTAGTAACACAAAACGGCGTGGCCAATGGTTGTGTTTTTGAATTGCCTAACATCGGTATTCAACAAAATACGTTTAACGTAACGCTCATTACGCAAAACACGAATTGTAACGGATTTGGTAGTATTCGAGCCCAAGTAACAGGCGCTCCACCACAATATACATTTACAATTACGAGTCCGATTTCCGTTACGAGTGGATTAGTAACCGATAATGATTATACGTTTAACAACCTAAATCCTGGAACCTATACTGTTACAGTAACTTCCGAAGATGGTTGTACGTTTACAGGAACAGTAACTATTTTAGACCAAAATAATCTTGCCGTTGTGGCAACCGTTACGCAAAGTATTGGTTGTAATCAAGGGATTATAACCGTAACTGGATCTGGCGGAAACCCACCGTATTCGTATGCTATTGCAACGATTGATGGCGTAGCTCAAAACCCAACAGCTAGTGATTTTCAGACGAATAATGATTTTGTCATCACTACACCGGGCACCTATACATTTATTATAGTAGATGCAAATAATTGTCCAGCTACTTCTAATCCGGTAACAATAACCATTTCACCAGATGTGGTTTATACTACTGTGTTACAAAATGTACTTTGTCATGGCGGTGCAAATGGTTCAATTGTTTACACGATCACCACTACAAATGGTTTTACAGTAACATTTGAATTGCTTGATGAAAACGGTGTAGTGATTGCGAGCAATAATTCCGGGATATTCACAAATTTACCCGTCGGAAATTATTCGGTGAATATTCTTCAATCTCAAGGAAGTACATCTTGTATTTTTATAGAAGATTTTACCATCACAGAACCAAGTCCAATAAGTGGAATAGCAGAGATTACAGAAAATTACACGTGTATCACCAATGCAGGTTCAATTGGAATTCAAACCGGAAGTGTTTCTGGAGGAACAGCCCCTTATTTATTTAGTATTGATGGCGTAACTTTTTCATCGAATACTACTTTTATTGGATTGACTTCTGGCAATTATACCATTTATATCCAAGATGCAAATGGTTGTGTATTTACAACTAATACCATTGTCTTGGTTGCACCTAACCAAATTACAGATTTGACTTTTTCAGCAACTTCATTAACTTGTCCGTCACAAGTTTCATCCGTTACGGTTACTACGGTAGGTGGAACGGCTCCATTTACCTATCAAATTATTGCTCCAGCTGGCCAAACAATAAACAATGGTTCAAACCCTGTTTTTGCTAATTTAACTGCTGGAACATATACTTTTGAAGTAACCGATAGCAATGGTTGTTCTTATCAAGAAAGCTATACTATTCAAGTGCTCCCAATTATCGATGTCATCGGACAAACGGTGAGCAATGTGGTTTGTTTTGGTGCAAATGATGGAGCTGTTCTTTTTACAGTTTCAAGTTCAAATCCGTTTAACTATCAAGTAACAAACACGGGTGGAACAGTAGTTTTTTCTGGAAATAATTCAACGTTAGGTTCAATTTCATTAACGGGATTACCGGCTTCAACTTATACGATTTCAATCACCGATACCGTAACCAATTGCACCGATACGGCAATTGCAGTGGTAAATGCACCAACCGCTGCCTTAACTTTAGCATTTACTCTGTCTCCAATTACATGTTTGGCAAATGGAAGTGTAACACTAGCGGCAACTGGAGGTTGGGGAAGTTATCAATACCAATTAACGCAACCTAACGCAACTATTTTAGGGCCACAAAGCAGTGCGACTTTTACTAATTTAACGCAAACTGGAACGTACACGGTTTCAGTAACTGATATCAACGGATGTATTGTGAGCAATACATTTAACTTAACTACGCCTTCTAATCCTGTTGCTGCTATCGCATCGTCATCCGATTTATGTTTTGACGCTAATGGGGCTACATTAGTGATAGCGGTAACGGGTGGTGTAGTTCCTTATACGTATAGCATTAACGGAAATCCTTCGCAAAATACTGATACATTTTCAAATTTAACGCCAGGAAGTTATACGATTGTGGTAGTGGATAGCAACGGTTGTTCTGCAACGGTTTCACAAACCATACAACCACAATTAAATGCAATTGCTTCTTTAACTAAAGGGCTAGATTGTACGACTTCTCCAAATGCAGCAATTTCTACAACGATAACTGGCGGATTAGCCCCGTATTCGTATCAAGTTGCTATTAATAGTGCTGTATTTGGTTCATCAACTGCGGTTGTTGGAAGTAATTTTGTCTATGCAACAGCTGCTGCAGGAACGTATCAATTTTTAATTACCGATGCACAAGGTTGTGTGTTTACTACTTCAATTATTACGATTACTCCATTAACGCAACCTGAAATTACTTCTGTAGTAGAATTGCAAAGTATTTTATGTTTTGGCGGAAATAATGGCGAAATTGAAATCAACTTGAATACAACTGTTGGAGCAGCTCCATTTGTTTTGGAAATTATCAATACCACAACAGGAGTGAATTATGCTTCGCAAACCGCTGGATTAACCGCTGGCGTTTATCAAATAACGGTAACGGATGATAATTCTTGTACCGATACTTCTTCTATTACCTTAACAGAACCGAGTCCAATTTTGTTTACAGTTGCAACGGTTGAAATTACATGTAATAATCCTGGAGGAACTTCATTTGGTGAAATTATTATTCAAGGTGTGACGGGTGGAACAGCTCCATATACTTATTTACTAAACAATAATTTTGGTTTTGTGGGCAATTATACTACTACAACAAACGAAAATCACTCATTTCAAATCTTGAATTTTGGAATTTATAGCGTTAAAGTAATTGATGCCAACGGGTGTTCGATGATTAATTCGAATATCATCATTGCATCTCCGCCAAATGATTTAATTATTGATGTTTCAACTTCCACTTCAGATTGTGTAAATGGCGGAACAGCAATTATCACCGTAACTTCTGCGGTGAGTAGTGGGTCTTTTGAATTCGCTATTTTAGAATTCAATACATTACCTTATTCTACTAATTATCAACTTGCAGATGCAGGAACTCCAGAAACGGCGACATTTATCAACTTAATTCCGGGAGTAACCTATACGTTTGTAGTGCATGATTTAATTACCGATTGTTATTATTTCAAAACGGCTTTAGCTCCAATTAACACACCTTCTAACTTAACGTCTATTTTAGATGTAATTGGAAACGTAAGTTGTACAGGAAGCAATAATGGTTTTGTGAATTTTACTTTCGCCAATTATGATGCAACCTCTACCGCTGTTAACTATGAAATTTTTACAGCACAATCAAATAATTCAACGGGAATAACAGGAACTTCTACGCCACTTTCTGGTGGACCAATTTCTGTTACTAATCTTGGACCATTGGCCCCAGGAACCTACTATATCCTTTTCACCGAAATTGGCGGAACATTAACTGGATGTAGCAGTGCATCGGCCCAATTTACCATTTCTGAATCTGCAAACTTACTTCAAGTGACTGCCAATGTGACCCGAAATGATAACTGTATTTTAAACAGAGGTAGAATTAGTGCCACGGGACAATTTGGAACCGCTCCATACCAATATCAATTGGTGGTGGCCGGAAATCCAGCTCCAACAGTAGCGACTTGGGCAGGTAGCGCGACCAATGTTTTCAATGTAGAAGGAGGAAATTATGTGGTTTATATCAAAGACGCGAATGGTTGTATTCAGGCCGCTCCTGTTGTTGTTCCCACCGATCCAAGTCCGATAATTGCCGCAACAGTAACCAATTTATGTACCGCTACGCAAGGTAATTTTATTATCCAAGTTACTTTAACCACTGCCGGAATTGCTCCATATACCTTTAGTTTAAACGGCGGAGCTTATCAAACGCAAACCGTTCCAACTTTTACGTATACCAACTTAAACGCTGGAAATTATACGATAAGAATTAGAGATGTAAATGGTTGTATAAACACGGTAGCGGTAACTATTCCATTGCCTTTAAACTTAACGCCAGCCATTACAGCTCAAGTTTCCTGTGCTAATAACGATGGAAGTATTACTATTACTCCTTTTGGTGGAAGTGGCACGTTTACCTATGAATTGCAAAATACAAGTGGAACCGTAATTATTCCAGCTCAATCAAATCCTGTTCTAACAGGCATAGCGGCGGGAAGTTATATTGCTTTTGTAAATGATACCACAACGGGGTGCTCGGCTCAAGTTTCAATAACTTTAGAAGCACCAACTCCTGTAAACTTTACTTTTGTGAAGGAAGATGTAAGTTGTTTTGGCGGAAATAACGGAACGATAGCGGTTTCCTTGCCTGCATCAAATAATAATCCAGTTTATTCTTTCATTCTAACCGATGGCGTAAATGCACCTATTTCTCAAAACAATGGAAATTTCACTGGATTAGAGGCTGGAACATATTCCATCACTGTTATTTCTGGAAGAAATTGTCAATTACAAGAAACGGTTA
>Ga0105051_10007061_pt1 | contig 11842 bp, 9 predicted proteins | sample FRY02_FD_78383 | JGI IMG/M metagenome (GOLD analysis project Ga0105051, IMG submission 78383) | Freshwater microbial communities from Lake Fryxell liftoff mats and glacier meltwater in Antarctica - FRY-02 (megahit assembly) | ecosystem: Environmental > Aquatic > Freshwater > Ice > Glacier...
ATCCTTTTCTTATCCAAGATGAAAGTTTAAATGTATTTGGTATTCCTATGATGCTTTTGGCCACAGGACTTTTACTACTTACCAGTCTATTCAAAAAAATGCCAAGATCTATTGGTGTCTTATTCCTCCTACTCTACCTCTTTTTCATGGTGGGATCCTTCATGAAAATAAACCTAAAGACCCTACTAGAGCAATTAATTTAAGACTCCTGATTCTTAGGCGCTTCCTTTTGAGCGTTCATTGCTTGAGGCATGGCTTTAATATAAAGATCTTGCTGAGGAAATGGAATAGTGATTTTATATTTTCTAAATCCATTGTCAATCATAAACCTTAAATCACTTCTGACATCCTCTATTTGCATATACTCGTTGGACCAAAATAGCAATTCAAAATCTATTGACGAGTTATTGAATTCTACGACCCGAACAAAGGAACCAGGAGAAACTTTACTATGCCTTGAGGCGCATTCCAGAAGCACCTTCTTTACTAATTGCAAATCACTTCCATAGGCTACGCCAACGGTAACACCATGACGTACTTTATCATTATCGTGACTTAAGTTGATTACATTATCAACCGTAATTTTAGAATTGGGAACAATAATAGATATATTTCTACGAGTAGTTATTAATGAGGTACGCAAGCCTATTCGTCTTACTTCACCAACGGTATTCCCCACTTCAATCCAATCTCCTTTTTGAACAGAGCCTTCCATTAAAAGAATAATTCCAGAGGCGAAATCATTAAATGTTTGTTGCAAGCCTAATCCGATACCTACCAGCAAAGCCGCACCTGCTGCCCAAAGAACAGAAAGTTTAAGACCCGCCGTTTGTATTGCAAACATAAATCCTAAAAAAAAGAATAAATATTTAATGAGCTGAGTGATGGCATAGCGCCGTCCTTCTTCCACTTTTTTCTGTCTGAGATAAGGATTGATTACAAATTTCCTTACTAAAAGGTATAGAAAGACAAACATCATCATCACCGCAATGGGAAAGACAAAATTCTCCAAATAGATCGTTTGATCGTTATATGTGAAAATTTTAATTTTGAGTAAATCTTTCATTTGAAAATCTAGACTGATTTAGTGCTCTAAGCTAAGCAAAATTTCATAATAACATTTAGGATGTTTTGCTAAATAGAAGCTTATTCGCAACCTGAGTCCTTGACATCAAGCAATTATATACTTGAAAATCTTTTCTAAAATTTATGCTAACCAAAGATTACTTGCTTTGAGAAATCCCTTCAGAAATCAAACAGCACCCCAACCCTTAAAACAAACCTAGTTGCAATATTTTGAGTATTCAGGAAAAGCACCAAGATTTGAAACACTTTCTGTGCTTGCCTTGAGCAAGGTATTCAATGCAAATTTTGCTCTAAATACTTGTTTCTAAAAAGGTAGATCTAAAAATCGTAACCTAAAGCAAATTGGAATCTAGGTTTATTGACTTTACCTGTATCGTAGCCCCAACCTACATCTGCACGAATAAAATAACCCATGATTTCCATTCTAAATCCTGTTCCGAAGCCCATAACAACCGGCTTTCTGTAGACATCAACTCTGGCTAAAGCGGTTGGATTCTGTGTGGCGTTCTGACGCACTTCTTGCGCAATATTACCTTTCCCAAAAGGAGAAACTCCTTCCCAAGCAGTTCCGATATCAAAAAAGCCAACCAATTGAAAATTTTCCAACAAGCTTGATTTCATTTCTCTTTTCCTAAAAGCGGAGAAAATAGGAACCCGCAACTCACTATTTATTACCGCAAAGCTATTTCCGTTTCGAATGTTCTGCTGAAAACCATGCATGTTCACTGCTAAACTTTGATACGCATAATTATTTTGAGTATTTACAATCGTATTTTCATTGAATTTAGGAAAAAGCATGCCGTCCGTTCCGCCTAAATAATACACCATTTTCTTCGTTCCCACAGAGGTACTGTAAGCAAACCGATTTGCCCAAATTATGGTCTTGTACACTTTTTGATAATGCCTAGCATCTACGCCCCATAACATGAAGTAGGAATTGTTGAAAATTGGAACTTGCACCGACTGCTTTAGAATGGTGTCTTCTCTAGTAGGAAACTCTTTTTGGAACTCTGCGTATACATTCGCTTTGAACCCATACTGAATATTTTTTGCTACCTTCAAGGTGTGGTCATGCACAAACTCCACTCTATTGTAAACCCAATTCTGACTACTATTCGCTGCATTTAAGTTAAATATATCGGTTGACTTAATGATAAATCTGTCATTTCGGAAACCAAATTTAATTCTCAAACTATTCAATTGATTGAATGGATAGGTGATTTTGGTTTCTACCAAGTTCGTTTTCGTATTCAAAATACCAACCGTATTTACGTTAATAGAAGGATAAAAAATCCCTGTAATTTCATTTAAGTTCTTATGATAAAAGGTGAAGCTTTTATCCCATCTTTTTTTGTAATTTTCATAGGTTACGAATAGTTCCATATTCTCTAACAAGCCTATTTTAAAGGGCAAATTTTGTCCATTAACCTGAGGATTTAAATTGCTAAAAAGTGGCATCCGAATACCCCCATACAATTTATGATCTTCAAACAAATCTGTAATCCCAAAACGAAGCATTGGATTAAACCCAGGTTGATTAAACGTTGGGTTTCCTGGATTAAAGGGCTGATAATTGGTAACTAAGAGGGAATTGTCCACGCCCAAAGAAAAATTATCAGTCATGAACTTCAAAAAGTATTGTCTAGTTCTTGCAAACTTATATGCATTACTTGTTTCCTCACTCCTTATCGATTCTATTGGCAAGAGTGCTTCCTTGTGCGCTGGAGACAATTCTTCCCAACCATCAAATTTGCTTTGATAAACTACCACTTTTTTCTTTTTTTCATCAGGATAGATTTCTTCCTGAGCTGCGATGCGCTTCTTGTCTTCTATCTCGATTTGTTCCTCTTTCCAAGTGCTGACTTTCTTCTTCATGAAAAGTGAAGTATCGGAAGATTGCGTAAAGTTGTATTCTAGATTTTTATGAAAAATTTTCGCCCCGTCAAATCCATCAAACAATTCAGCTTGCTCTCCACGCAAAAGTGCCACAGAAATTTCATCAATATTTTCATTGTATTTTTTATAGGAGGTATTTACGCCTCTCACTTTATTCACTGGAACTAAGTATTGTTCTAAAATTTCCTTTACCGTTTCGCCTGAAGCCATCACAGAATCCAAAACTATTCCTTGATCTAAAATGATAGAATCCAAATCACCCAATCGCTCATTTACGGTGAAAACATACTTTACCCTATCATCCACTTTGAGTATTTGCATCTCCCCTGTGTATTGCGATCTAATACCAGTATAGTCGCTTAAAAAAGTATAGCTTGAGGCACTAAATGCCTGAGGAAAACTTTCATTTGCTAAAGGTGTGAAGCTAATCTGAGAAAGTGCTTGCACCGAATTATTTAGATCGCGGAAAAAGACGTCAAAAGTTCCATTAGGTAAAATGGTATCTAACCTACCCTCCACCAAATCGTCATTTGGTCTATTTGATACAAACAAGACACCTTGCCTTCCTCCTATTTCAATGTAAGTTGCTTGTAAATCATCATAATAATCATCCGTCAATTGAATTACTTTATTGGTTGGGATATAGTATTTATAAATATCAATCTGGCTTTTTTGCATCGCAGACAACACGATGTTTCGGCTATCTTCAGCATAAGAAAAATCATACACTTTTTGGAACTTTTTCATAGGTTCCGGTTTTGATTCTCTTTTAAATTCCTCCGCATCATAATGACTCAAAAAGAATTGATCCTTTTTCTCAAATACGACACTAAGTTTTTTTCCTTTTGGTTCCCAAGCGATCATTGGATTTGACAAATCCGTTTCTAGGGAAGTTGTTCGAAATCCTCCTTTAACTATCGTACGAGTAGATTCATCTTCAAAATTGTATACCATGACCTTCCATCGCGCCAATTCGTTGATGGCGTATGCTAAATACCGACCATCAGGACTCAGCTTTACTTGATATTTAACATAATCCTTATGTTTTTTAAGGCTCACTTTTTCATTGTCATCAAGGACATCAAATTTTTCTTGTTCTGCTTTAAATTTTTCAAAATTCCAGAAAAACCACTGTTTTAAAAAAGCGTCTATTGGCATTCCTGTCACAAACAGAATTCCATCGTCTACGCTTCTATTCACTCTTGTTAAATAAAGTAAGTTTGAAACTGCATCTTTCCCATATTTTTGTTCTACATAATTCCAAATAGAGTGCCCTACAAGTCTCATTTCATTCGAACTCAATTTGGTCAAATTGCTCAATCTTCCGGATACAATACCATCTCGAAGTTGGTCTTCTAAATCCGTACTCCATGGTGTCCCAGCATATTTCACCAAACCCTCTGTAAACCATGAAGGCAAATTCAACAATAAGGAATTTTGGACTACTTCCTGAAAGCCTCTTCCTTTAACAAGATTTGCTAAATACAGTTGTGTAATTCCCTCTTTGATTTGACGGTCCATATCACTATGTTCCCCATTAAAATAAACGAAAAGCTTATTGTTTTTCAATTGAATAGTACCCGTAACTTTTTCGACATCCTCTTTAATTCCAATATTGGTTTGATGCATATCGGAGATATCGTTGTAAACTATTAAATCCAATTTAGAAGATAGTTTGTAGTCTAGCAGCGCATTCATTTCCGACAAGCACTTCTCAGCAGATAAAATGGCATACTTGCCCATATCTTGTCCTCCTTGATAAAAGTAAATTCTAAAATTATCTGTTTCGTAAAACTGCCAGTCGAAATCTTTATATTGTACTCGATTCTTTCCAAAACTGATTTGCGTCTGTTGTGCTCTTACTGTGGCTATTGTGAAAGCCATAATAAAAAGAAAAGCGATTGCTAGTGTAATATGTTTCTGCCGGATTTGCATGTATAATTCAAAACGAAAATTACTGATAATAGTTTGTTTAGTGTAATTTTAATTTGTAAAATTTGAGCAAGTTAAACAAAAACGAAAAATTATGATTCATGTTGCCTCTTTCACCTTCAACCCTTTTCAAGAAAACACCTATGTCCTCTACGATGAAACAAAGGAGTGTCTTATCATTGATCCCGGTTGTTATACAGAAAATGAAAGAAAGCAACTCAAAACCTTTATTCAAAAAGAGGGTTTGACGCCTGTGAGACTTCTTAACACCCATTGTCACTTAGATCATATTTGTGGAAATGCATTCATTGCAAAAGAGTATAATTTGGTTTTAGAAGCACACCAAGGGGAGAAACTAGTCCTAGATGCTTCTGTCGCGCATGGCCAAATGTACGGCTTTGTATTTGAGCCCTCTCCAGCGATTGCCAAATATTTAAAAGAAGGAGAACAAATTCGTTTTGGAAAAAGCAGTTTAGCCATTTTGTACACACCAGGACACTCACCTGCAAGCATTACTTTTTACAGTAAGGAAGATGGTTTTGTCATCGCTGGCGATGTGCTCTTTTTTATGGGTATTGGTAGAACCGATTTACCTGGTGGCGACCATGAGACCCTCCTAAGCTCGATAAGGGAACAGCTGTTTACGCTTCCTGAAGAAACCTTAGTTTACAATGGACATGGTCAAAAGACGAAAATTGGCTTTGAAAAAGCCAATAATCCTTTTTTAAACTAACCCCCGATTAGGCTTTAGCCTTTCTATTCTTGCTTCCCAAGTAAATCATCCCCATGGCTCCAACAATAATCATACATACTGAAATGATTTGTGCCTGAGACAAGTTAAAAAAAGAAGGGAATCTATCTGTTACTCGGATCATTTCAATTGGAAAACGTTCTATCCCACTTACTACGAATAGCAACATGAACATAAAACCAGGCAAGTGAGTTACTTTTTTTCTTACCGCCCACATAACAAAGAAAAGAATAAAGAACATGAAGATTTCATAAATAGCTGTTGGGTAGACACCAAGTTCTAATTGATGACAATAATTCCCGATACACCCTGCAATTCTTTCTCCTTCACTTAAGACATTGTGCGCATAATGGTTGCTCCAAAAATACTCGGGTAACCACGATGGTTTAGGTGTTGTATTAACGACCCCCCAATCTCCATCACCACTGAAATGACAACCCATTCTACCAAAGGCCATTGCTAGAATAAATCCCGGTGCAATAGTATCGAATAAAACAAACGGTTTGAGTTTTCTATACCAAGCATAAATTGAAACGCCAATAATACCAAAAGTTAAGCCACCGTAAATGGTTAAGCCACTCAGAAAATTCATTGGATCACTAAACAACTCGACCAAAGTCATCTCTGATTTTGGTTGAATCAATTCAAACAAACTAGCCCCTATAACGCCAAAAATTGCGGCAACAAAGACCAACTCCCCAATCAAGTCTTGTGGTTTGATGTTGACCGTTTCCACTTTCGGTTCTGCTAAGGCTTCTTTATTAATAGTGTAATAGGTGAAGACTGCAGCTATTGCAGCTCCGATGAATCCATAAACTGGGAAACCTTCACTAGAAAAAAGATAAGCCACCGTATTTTGACCTTTCGTCAGTAGTCCGCGATCAAAAATAAGAGCGCCTACGATTTTCATTCCCACAAAACCTCCTACCAATACTGGAAAGATAAAATCTTGCCATTTTGGTTTAGCTCCAATAATTTCAGTACCTGGTATATCAGCAATCATCCCTAATTCACCACGTCGCTTTAACTCAATAGAGGATGCTATCGCGGCAACCATAAAGCCCATGGCTACAAAAAAACCATAGGTATTAAAAGGGATATTGGGAAAAGCACTTGTATTGAAAAGTGCATTAAAGAATTCCGGAAGCGTGGCGTATGCACGTAGGATTATCATTGTCATAACTACTTATTTATACTGAAATCGTTTGATTAATTACTTCACCCTTCATCACACCCGAGGTATTAAGCTCCTGCAAGTTTACCGTTTGAATGGTATTGATGTACGCTTCGTTATAGGGAATAGCGACCTTGACATAATTTTTAGTAAAGCCATACATGAGCCCTTCGTCATTCTCTGCCTCTAAAAGTACTTCTTGAACGGTATTTTCAAATTGAGTATAAAAGGCTCTTCTCTTCTTTTCAGACAATACACGAAGCATTTTACTTCGTTCTCTTCTCTTTTCTATCGGTACGATAGGTTCAATTTGTAAGGCTCTTGTATTTGCTCTTTCGCTATAGGTAAATACATGAAGATAAGAAATGTCCAACTCCTTCAAAAAATCCATTGTTTTATTAAACTCCTCCTCCGTTTCCCCAGGAAAACCGACAATGACGTCCACTCCGATACAACAATCAGGCATTAGTTCCTTGATGGTATTCACGCGTTTTCTATACAAGTCCGTATCGTATTTTCTCCTCATTAACTGGAGTAAATTATCCGATCCACTTTGCAAAGGAATATGGAAATGAGGTACAAATCTTTGCGACTGAGCTACAAATTTGATAATGTTTGTTTTGAGTAAATTCGGTTCGATAGATGAAATTCTAAACCGGTCTATTTCTTCAATTTTATCGAGTTCCTGAATCAATTGGTAAAAATTTTCTGGAGTGCGTTTTTTGCCATCTTCGGTCTTCCCAAAATCACCAATATTCACGCCAGTCAATACAATCTCTTTAACTTTTGTTTGGGCAACTTTTTTAACGAGCGCTGTTGTTTTTTCAATGGACGAACCTCTACTCTTTCCTCTTGCTAAAGGAATAGTACAAAAACTACAAAAGTAATCGCAGCCATCTTGAATTTTAACAAAACTTCTTGTGCGTTCCCCAAAAGAAAATGCTTCAGAGTAAAAACCTATTTCTTTAATCGCTCCAGCGATTACTTTCGTTTCTTGATGGTCTTCAATTTTATCAAGATGTTCGTGTAATCGGAATTTTTCGTTTGCGCCTAGGACCAGGTCAACCCCTTTAATTTCTGCAATTTCGTCTGGTTTCAACTGTGCATAGCATCCAATGATTACCACCTTAGCTTCAGGGTTCGTTTTTTTTGCTTGCTTAACAATTTGTTTGCACTTCTTATCTGCATTTTCTGTCACTGAACAAGTGTTGATAATATAAAAGTCAGCCCTTTCTGAAAAATCAACTTTGGCATACCCATTATCAGCCAAACTTCTACTAATTGCTGAAGTTTCAGAGAAATTAAGTTTACATCCTAGTGTGTAATATGCTACTTTCCGATTATAATACATGTATAGGGCACGAAATTAATAATATTACACTAGTTTTATGCTATAAAGACTTGACATTTCAAATTTTTAGATTATTTTCACGTAAAATTTATACTAATGAAAAAATTAATCCCAGTATTTCTATTATTGTTCTTAGCAATCGCTTGTAAAGATGAATGTAAAGACGAATTTTGCCCAAGTGGGTATGTGTGTGTAGACGGCGTTTGCGAAAAAAGCGACGGGACCTGTCCAATTGGATACGAAGGTGAAGATTGTGCTACGGCTTCGAATGCGAAGTTTGCAGGCAATTATGATACCGATTATTCTGGGACTGGTGGCTTAAGTGCTTCTAGTGGAAATACGACAGCTGAAGTTGTCATTGTGAATGGCACACCAAATAAGATAAGAATTGACGTTGCACTTGATATGGTAGGAAACGTTTTAGGTCAAACGATTCCATTGCCTTTAACCGTTTCAATTGAAGCGGAAACAACCGGTGACACCTACAAAATCCCTATGACTACTATTCAAACAACAGTTGATGTTGCAGGTTTCCCATTGCCTGTTGAATTAACTTTCAAAATTGATGGTATCAAGGTGAGTGAAAATCAATTAAACTCAACCTTAACAATGTCTGGTTTATTATCTGGAACCATTCTAATGACTGGGACGAAGTAAATCGCCATCAAGCAAACATAAAAAAAACCTGCAAGATACTTGCAGGTTTTTTTTATGTCTAGTTGTAAAGTTTAAAGACAAAGCTTAAATCCAACGCCTCTTACCGTTTGGATTTCAATACTTTCGTCGTTGCCCAAATATTTTCGAAGTCTAGAAATGAATACATCTAAGCTCCTTCCCAGGAAGTAATCATTCTTACCCCAGAGCTTTACAAGTATCTCTTCTCTCTTAATTGTTTCGTTTGGATGATTCGCAAACATGCTCAACAAGTCTGCTTCTTTAGCAGTAAGTTCTTGTTCCTTGTCTTCCCATTTTAACAAAAGATTACTTGGTTCAAAGGTATACTTTCCAATAGCATACTCGCTTTTTTCTGCCACTTTGTTAATTGACTTTCTCTTTAAGAAAACCTTAATTTTGAAGAGTAATTCATCCATACTAAATGGCTTCGTCAGATAATCGTCAGCTCCAATTTCAAAACCTTTTAAGCGATCTTCTTCTAAAGATTTAGCGGATAAAAAAAGAATAGGCATTTCATCGTTTTTACTTCTGATTTCTTCAGCAATACTGAAACCGTCCAATTTAGGTAACATGATATCTAGGATAGCTAAATCGAAGTGCTCTTTGCGGAATGCTTCAATAGCTTGTTGTCCATCTTCACAATGATGCACGTGGTATCCTACTTGTTCCAACTCCTCTTTAGTAATGAAACTCAAGGCTTCATCATCCTCTACGTATAATATATTTATATCCTTCATTTTATTCTTTTTAAAAAATGAGCTGTTTTAAGATTTACATCTCAATAAGGACTTCCGTTCCTTTTGCTAGTTCACTTTTTATGTTAATTTTCCATTTATGCTTCTTGATTACTTGTTTAACATAGTAAAGTCCTAAGCCAAAACCTTTGACATTATGTACATTTCCCGTTGGAATACGATAAAATTTATCAAAAACCTGCTTGAGGTATTTTTCTTCTATTCCAATGCCATTGTCCTTTATCTCTAATTGAATTTTTTCTTCTTTTTTAGTAAGAATCATCGTCACCTCTGGTACATTTTCATTGTATTTCAAGGAATTATCGAGAAGATTGTGTAGGATGTTTGTTAAATGCATTTTATCCGCATTTACTGTTAGAAGCCCCACCTTATTCTCAAAGGTTATTTTGCCACCTAATTTCTCATAGTTCACATTCGTACTTCTAATTACGCCCTCTATCAATTCTTGTAAATTTAAAGTTTCTAAATACAAATCCAATTCATTGGTCTGTAATTGAGCTATTTGAAGTACTTTTTCCACTTGCAGATTTAAACGTTCCGCTTGTTCTTTTACAATTCTAGTGTAATTGGAGAGTCGAGGGTCATTTTTAACTAATTCATTTTTCATCATTGCTTCTGAAGAAAGAGCGATAGAAGAGATTGGTGTTTTAAATTCATGTGTCATATTATTGATAAAATCCGTTTGCAATTCCGACAATCTTTTTTGTTGTAAGATGACATAGATTGCATACGCAAAGAAAACAACCGCAAGCAAAAGAATTAAACTGAAGACAATACTTAAGCGCAAGTTGTTGATTACGAAATTTGATTTCGTTGGAAGGTATACTCCAAAATAATAATTGAATTCATTATAGGTTGGCAAGTTCACTGTTGCCTTGTGGTTGTTCTTCTCTTCGATTTTTACATAGTTACCATAAACCATTTTATCGCTCTTGCAATCATAGATCGCATATTCAAAATCCAAGTTAATCTGAAATTTTTCAAACTCATTTTTTAAATAATACTCTAGCGTATTGGCATCAATAACGTCGTTAATATTCACCACGAAATAATCACTAGACAATTGATTGACAATATCTTCATTAGATAAATTACCCCCATTGCTACTCGCCAAATTTTCTGCTACGTGTTGTAAGGCAGTATGAATGGTTTCGTTAAACTGACGTTCTTTAATATCATAAGCCTTTCTGAGCCAGTATACCTGAACGCTGATGATTCCAAGAATGGCAAACACACCTAAAACGACTACTAATCTGATTTGCGCATTTTTCACGACGCAAATTTATTACATTTCAATTAAGAAAATGTGCGTTTAAGTAAATTTAGGAAAGAAATTCGATTTAGCTCGATTGTTCGACTGTCCGATTGTTCGACAAAGTTAAAGTCGATGAATCGCTTTGTCGAAATGTCGCTTTGTCGATTGTTCGATATCTGAAAATCTCAGCACTGTTTCAAGCACTTCATACACCGTCGACTTTCGGGCATAAAAAGTAAGCGTTCGAAAGCGATTTCTTCTTTACATTTTTGGCAATTGCCGAAATCTGAATTGGTAATATTATCTAAGGCTTCTAGGAGTTTGCCTTGTTTATCTTTTGCCTGGCGCAAAGATTGTTCTGCGACGCTTTTGTTGTTAATTGCGTCTATTCTGCTAATACGGCCTATTGCGTTTTCAGGTGCAATAGGCTTAGTAGCTTCTTCTAGATAACTGATATCATCAGTTAGTGTTTCTAGATTTTGTTTGATTTTATCTTCTAATAATGCTTTTTGACTAATACTTAGCATTCTTATACTTATCCGTTGAAGGCTTTGCAAAGAAAGAGTTGTGGTTTCCACTTTTGCTTGAAGAGCTAGATGAACTTGATGAGCTAGATGAGCTCGAAGAATTTGAAGTTTCACTTCTTCTTCTTCCGCCGCCACTATTTGAATCACTTGAAGTTCTTCTTCCACCGTAAGCGCTTGAACCTGAATCACTTCTTCTTCTTTCGCTTTTTCCGCCGTCTCCGCTTCTGAAAGAACCATTTCTAGAACCTCCACCATTACGACTTCCTCTATCATGGCCTCTATCATTACTTCTATCATTGTCTCTTCTTCCGCCGCCGCCCCCGCCGCCTTCGTCACGTTTTTTAGCTTTTGTTACAACTGCTCTACCATTATTTTCTACTTTTCTAAAAGCAGCTAAAACAGTATTCGCATCTTGATTTTCTAAAGTGATGAATGAAAAC
>Ga0105051_10007067_pt1 | contig 11838 bp, 11 predicted proteins | sample FRY02_FD_78383 | JGI IMG/M metagenome (GOLD analysis project Ga0105051, IMG submission 78383) | Freshwater microbial communities from Lake Fryxell liftoff mats and glacier meltwater in Antarctica - FRY-02 (megahit assembly) | ecosystem: Environmental > Aquatic > Freshwater > Ice > Glacier...
CGTCGAACCGATAGAGATCCATCATTTGTCGGTAGTTCAATTGTCCCGGTGCCAAGGTGCGTTCGGCGCTATAGGTCGCGTAGGTGAACGGCGAACCGAAGCGATTGGCAAGAATTCGGGTCGGCATGCCAATCTCGCCCATGCAAATCCCGATCGTGGGAACCTTGGCATTCTTGACCAAATCGATCATTCGCAGGTTGTCTTTGAAGCAATTCGCCATCGTTGCGATCTTGACGATATCGGCATCCTCAGCGGCCATCGCGGCGTGAAGTTCTTCCAGGTTGTCTGGCGTTTCTTCGAAATTGTGCAGCGAGACGATTCGTTTGGTGTTGCCGTAGCGTGGAATGCTACCCGCGATATCGGCTTCGAAGTCGACATACTCGGCTCCCGCGACAACGGCGGCACGAAGCATCATTTGGCGATCGGCTTCGGTGCCCATCCAGCGGCCACCCTCTTCGCGGCGACGAATCGCAATCACGACCGGCGTCGGACGATCCGTCATCAAACGCGTTAAATTCGGCGCACGGCCGATGAAGTCCAGTCGCAGTTCGACAAGCTTGACGCCATTTTCGGCCAAATGCTTATGCTCAGCGATGACGTGTTTGTGACGGGTGCGACCAAGGCTAACGCAAATCATGGAATCACGAGCAAAAGCGGAGCAATGTGGACGAATAAGGCGACAAACGATTCAATTCATGGGCCCGTGTTCAGGAAATCTAGATTTGATTGGTTCACGACTGGTTTCCACAGCGTTTTTGCTTGTTGCCAATCGTCCAGGATCCATTTTTCCGAACTTCTAAGCCCGTGAGGCTATATAATACGCACCTGGTTCCGCTTGCCTACGTTGCTCCCGCCCCCTCGCCGATGTTTTTAATGTTCGCTCGATTCACCGCCCTCACCGCCCTCACCGCCCTCACCACGCTCGGATTCCTCATCCTCGTATCAATCCGACCCGGCATGGCGAGCGATTGGCCGTTGCCCAGGGCAGATTTGGCATCCACTGGTGCCGTTTCAACCCAACTTGCAGACGATTTACAGGTGCTTTGGGAATTCAAAGCGGAAGAAGCGATCGAAGCCACACCCGTCATTGTGGGCGACAGCATTTACATCGCCGATGCGACCGGAACGCTTTACGCCGTCGATGCGAAACGGGGCAAGGAGAAATGGCGTCTGGGAACGGATCTCGGATTTACGACAGGGCCGGCGATTCATGACGGATTGCTCGTCATCGGCGATCTAGACGGACAGGTCTACGCGGTCGACGCGGTGACAGGAAAAGAACGCTGGCGAGCGGAAACCAAGGCCGAGGTCAGCGGTTCGGCGGCGTTTGATCGCGACCATGTTTTGGTGACCTCCCAAGACGGAAATCTGTACGCGTTCTCGATCGCGGATGGAAAAACGGTATGGATTTACGAAACCGAAGATCAAATTCGCTGTAGCCCCACGATCGCCGGTGACCGCACCTTTCTCGGCGGCTGTGATGGAAAACTTCACGGCGTCAGCCTCGCCGACGGAAAATCCGCTTCGGAACCATTAACGCTAGGCGGGCCTACCGGCAGCACGCCCGCGGTGCTTGGCACGCGAGCGTTCCTACCGATCATGGACGGTGCGGTGATCGCGTTCGATTGGAAAACGAATAAAGAACTTTGGCGATACGAAGACGAGGAACGGGACCAGGAGTATCGCTCCAGCGCCGCGGTGAAGGACAACTTAGTCATCGTCAGCAGTCAGAACAAACAAGTCGATGCATTGGACGCGGAGACGGGCAAGCGAGTTTGGCGACACACACTTCGCCGCCGCGCCGATGCATCACCCGTGATCGCGGGCAATGATGTTTGGATCGCGGCAACGGATGGTCGTTTACTCCGGTTGTCATTGGCCGATGGAACTGAAAAATGGCAGTACGAAATCAACGGCCAATTCATCGCGTCCCCAGCGGTCGCGAACGATTGTTTGTATGTTGCCGATGACAAGGGAATGGTTCGCTGTTTCGGTAAACCTTAACCCGTCGTCCTGAAAACAATCTCTCGCGCCTGCAAACGCGCCGATTAAAACCTCCCTCCAAATTGGGCTTCCATGAGCACTGCCGAAACTGATCGCGTCGAGAAAAAAACGGAAGTTGGCAGCTACTTCATCTCCAACTATCCGCCGTACAGCCGGTGGAATGTTGATGCTCTTGCCGACGTCAAATCGGCTTTGCACTCGGCGCCGAAGGACAACACACCGCTTGGTCTCTACTTGCATATTCCGTTTTGTCGCAAACGCTGCAAGTTCTGCTACTTCAAAGTGTTCACGGACGTGAAGGCGCCCGAGGTGCAGCGGTACGTCGATGCACTCTGCAAAGAAATTTCTCTCGTCAGTCAGCTTGAAGTGATGGGCGGTCGGCCGTTTCGCTTTGTTTACTTCGGCGGTGGCACGCCAAGCTTTCTGTCTCCCAAGCAGTTGACGATGTTGGCCGAACGGCTTCGCGAGCACATCACTTGGGATGGTGCCGAAGAGGTGACGTTCGAATGCGAACCGGGGACGTTGAGTGAGACGAAGGTTCAAACGCTTCGTGAGCACATGGGTGTGACGCGTCTTAGTCTTGGTGTAGAGAACTTCAACGATGCTATTCTTGAAGAGAACGGTCGCGCTCACTTATCCAAACAAGTCTTCAACGCCTGGGATTGGATCCAAACCGCAGGTTTCAATAACGTCAACATCGACCTGATCTCCGGCATGGTCGGCGAGACGTGGGACAATTGGAAAGAGAACATTCGCAGAACGATTGAACTCAGTCCCGATAGTGTCACGATCTATCAAATGGAACTGCCGTTCAACACCGTTTATAGCGCTGATATTCTCGGCAACAAAGTCGAAACGCAGGTCGCCGATTGGCCGACCAAGCGAGCCTGGGTCGATTACGCGTTTAGTGAACTATCGAACGTCGGCTACAGCGTCAGCAGCGCTTACACGATGGTGAAGGACGCTTCGAAGGTCAATTTTTCTTATCGCGACAATCTCTGGAAGGGCTCTGACCTCCTTGCCACCGGCGTCGCCAGCTTTGGCCATGCCAGCGGAATTCACTACCAAAACCTCGCGGACTTGGACAAGTATTACGCCGCGATTGATGCCGACACGTTACCGCTTGGCCGAGGCTACGTGCCGACAAAGCATCAATTGGTGGTTCGCGAAATGATCCTGTTGCTCAAGCGAGGTTATTTGGAAATCAACTACTTCCGCGAAAAGTTTGGCGTCGAGATTTATCAACAGTGGTCCGACGTTTGGGATCGTTACGAAACCGAAGGTCGAGTGACGATCGACGGCGATTCGATCAAATTGACACGGGAAGGATTGCTCCGAGCCGATGCGCTATTGCCAGCGTTCTTTGAAGCGGAACATCAAGGGGTGCGTTACACGTGAGCGATTCGGTTGAACAAAAATCGTTTGCGATGGGCCAATTCGAAGCAACGTTTCCCGATGATCGGCTTTACACGACCAATCACATGTGGGCGTTGCCATCGGCAAATGGTGCGTATCGATTTGGCTTGACGGCGTACGCGGTGCGACTACTGCAAGACGTCTACTTTCTCGACTTTACGCTCATGCCCAATATCCCGATCACAAGGCGCCAGCAGTTCGGTTCCATCGAAAGCAAGAAAGCGGAAAGTGATCTCTTTTCACCGACCGCGGGAACGCTTCGGGCGATCAATCAAGCCGCGCTTGATGATCCGTCGGTGATCAACGTCGAAATCTACGACGGAGGTTGGCTGCTTGAAATCGCCCCCACTTCAACCGCTGATTTACTGACGCTTGATGCCTACCTTGAGCATCTGGAATCCGCCTGGGAAGTGGCCCAGCGGACCATCAAGGGCCAGATTTAAAGACGTTCGCTCTCGTCAATTCCCGCTCACTTCAATTCCATCGTTTGCGCGTAACTGGGAAGCGGCGAGTCTTCGGCGGGGTCGTCATTGGCAGTACGATTTGTTACTCGGTTGACGAAGTACCACATCACAAACGTAACAAAGATGATCGATAGCATCGCCAACGCACCTTCGACTAGCAATTGCTGTTTCATTCGTCCGACAGGTTCAAATACTTTTGACAAGCGGTACTGGACCAACACCAACATATCGGTGGTTGTCCGCGCCGACGCGGTCGTCCCTTGTTCCGCATCATCATTGTTTCGCAGTCGCACCGGCGCAACCGCTGCCAACCATGAACCGCGATAGGCGACACCGTCACCGGCGTCCGCAATGGGATCACGGTAATCGACATCGTCGCCAGCAAGCAATTGATCGAGAAGATCGCTGGGCACTTGGAACCGTTCCCCGGCCATCGTTTCGCCTGCGATCCGACGATTGTCCATCAACGGATGCTGAAGCAAGGTGCCTCGAAACGGTCCGCTTCTTGCGTCAACCACGACCGCCAATTGGTTGCTCTGTTCATCGGCGCGAAGCAGTTCGAAATCACCCAGATTGGTCGTCGCGACAAACACTCCGATAATTTCTCGTTCTTTGGCTTCATCCGACAAAGGTTTCGAGTAAATTGGCGTGCTGAAGGCGATCTTCCATAATCCGGTCGCGGTACTTTGAAAGGCTGCTGAGAGACTCGGTGACGTTAATGGCGTGATGCTATCGATGGGCGTGTTGGCAGGCAAGTCATTGTCGTCACCATGAAAATAGGTTCGATAAGCGAAATTGCGGCCGGCACTATTTTGGCTTTCCGCGACAGGCTCATCGTACGCGATCGAAATGATGGTGCCCTTCGTATCCGTGATGAACATTGTCGAAATGCTGGGTCGCGAATCACCGAAGCCCGCGGAATAATGCTGTAGACGCTGCTCGAGCAATTCAACCAACGGCACACGATCAGGATGACGCAAGAATCGCGTGTGGACCATTTCAACGTCGCTTGCATTCCGGTCGCCAATCACGATCTGCGATTGCATCTCCCTCAATTCATCAGATTGCAACATCGCGACAAGTGATTTGCGAATCGTCCCCGACTCCGCTTCATGATTGATCCCCGAGAAGTATTCTTGCAACTCGTTTTCTAGCGTTCTTGCGGCGAACTTCGCGGCCAATTGGTTGCTGCCGCGAGCCTCGGTGCGAAGTGCCTCGGTGGCGTTCTTGCTGGCCCCGTTGATGCTTCTCGCAGCAAAAATGCTGGTCGCGGCAAGCAGCAATAATGGCCCGACAATCCCGAGCAACATCAGCGGCTTCCGCGCTCGCGATTCATCGCGTTGGTCGAGCGCAACGATGACTTGCTGCACGTTCGCAAATCGATGATTCGCATCCGGAGCCAGGCAGCGATCCACGATCGATGCGAGCGTCCGATCAACATGTCGACGTTGACGGTGCTCTTGCGGGTTCTCGTCATTCAGAATCGCATCGCGATAATGTTGCAACCGTTTGCCAAGTGTTCCCGCGGTATCGATCTGATCCAACAGCGGTCCGTTACGATGGGGCACCTTGCCGGTCAACATCCGGTACAGGATCACGCCCAATGCGTAAACGTCCCAGCGAGCATCAGGGACCGAATCTAAATTCGCTTGCTCCGGCGCCATGTAAAATAGCGTTCCGAGCGATGGCGATTGATCGTTCGACATTCGGCTTTGACCAAAGTCCGCCAGACGCGGGTCCAGGTCTTGGTCCAGCAGCACATTGGCGGGCTTTAAGTCACAGTGCAAAATCCCTTTACCATGGCAATGATTCAGGCCCACGCAAATCTTGCGGAACATCTGTACCGCTTCTTCAACCGAAAGTCGGCCTCGCGCCACCAGCAAATCCTCCAGCGAACCGCTGGGAAGATATTCCATTACATAATAAGGAGGTTCCGCATCCCATCCGACATCCAAAACTTGAACCACGGACCGGTCAGCGGACAACTGCACCAGGTTTTTCACTTCCCGGGCTAACAATGACCAGTTCACGCCACCGCGGTGCAAGTAAAATTTGACAGCGACCGGTCGGCCGGTATTTAAGTTGCGGCCGTACCAAACTTGCCCGAACGTACCGGCCCCAAGGAATCGCTCCAGCCGGTATCCTGGGGGCGTCGCGGGAGGAGTCGTTGAACGCAAGCTCAGCTCTTCCGCCGCCTGCAATTCGCCGAGCGTTTGCTGTTCAGTTTGTTGGAATCCCAACGGTCTTTTTTCTGACACTATCGATGCTTTCCTTAATTCGACCTGCCACCATTCTAGCGATTGCGGCCGCCTTTGGCTTCGCACCCTGCCAAAGGCTTGCTCAAGAAGCAAACGCCTCCGATCCTCCCGCAGAAGCCGCGCCACTCGCAGCCGCGGTGACAGAGACAGTGCCCATCTTTGCCCAGTCGCTCGACGGCCGCGACGGTCGCGACTTATCGGTTCGCCTATTTCGCCCCAAAAGCACGTTAATCGTTCCCCAAACGCCACTGACGCACGCGTCGCTCCCCGTTGTCGATTGCCATACGCATTTTCTCTACAAAATGCGGCACAATGAGCAAGCTCTCATTGACTATATCGCGATGATGGACCGAAATTCCATCGCTGTCTGCGTGTCGCTTGATGGACAGCTAGGCGACCAACTCGAGCGGCACATCGAGTATCTATGGAAAAAGTATAAAGATCGGTTCGCGATTTTTGCCAACATCGATTGGCGAGGCGATGGCGCGATCGACAACCCCGCGACCTGGGCGTGTCAACGTCCTGGTTTTGCGGATCGAACGGCTGAACAATTGGCGGTTGCGGTCCAGCGTGGCGTCAGCGGCGTGAAGGTTTTTAAGCAGCTCGGCCTCGGTTACCTTGACGCGGACGGATCGCTGTTGCGAATTGACGATCTACGCTGGGACCCGATCTGGGCCGCTTGCGGAAAGCTCGGGATTCCAATTCTGATTCACACCGGAGACCCACCGTCATTCTTTGATCCGATCGACGAGACGAATGAACGGTGGGAAGAGTTGAGCAGGCATCCGGATTGGAGTTTTCATGATCCGAAGTTCCCTCGCTTGGCGGAGCTTTTTGAATCGAGAAACAAAGTCATCGCTCGTCATCCCAACACCAATTTCATCGGTGCTCACATGGCCAGCAGCAGCGAAGATTTGTCGTTGGTCGCGAGTTGGTTGGACAAGTATCCAAATCTTTACGTTGATATCTCATCTCGCATTAGCGAACTGGGCCGACAACCGTACACGTCGCGAGATTTATTGATCAAATACAGCGGCCGGGTGCTCTTTGGGACCGATGGTCCATGGCCCGAAGAACGCCTAGGCTATTATTGGCGTTTCCTCGAAACGCATGACGAACATTTTCCGTACAGTGAAAAGATTCCACCACCCCAAGGTGCTTGGGCGATCTACGGCGTCGATCTGCCCGATGAAGTTCTGCAAAACATCTATCAACAAAACGCGGCACGAATCATCCCCGGCGTCGCCGAAAAACTTCAGCTTTGGGAAACGAAAACTGCTGCCAATCGCCCGTGAGCCTCAGCTCAATAAAAGTTGCACAATCGATGACGTGTCCGAAAAATCATCGACGATCATGCAAGGATTCGCCGCTTCAAGAATCTCCCGCGAGTGACAACCGGTGCAACACGCGATCACCTTGGCACCAATGGCTCTCGCACAAACAATATCCGCGACTGTGTCGCCAATCACCATCACGTCCTTGGCCGCGTCATCACCATGGACGCTTCGCAAATCAGAATGAGCACGACGAGCCAAATCGCTTCGGTCCGCGTCATGATCACCTCCTACGACGTGATCAAAATAATCAAGCAATCCGAAATGCCGAAGCTTGCCTTGCGCGGTTTCGACAAGATTGCCCGTCATGCACCACAGACGGAGGTGCGGAAGCGTTGCAAGTTGCCGAAGCAAGTCTTCGACACCCGGCAGGATTCGGCCAGTCGATAAATGCAATTCCTCGAGCAGCCCGCAGGCGAATGTTGCTCGGATCTTCGCAAATGTGCTTTCCGAAACTTCGACTCCATGCACCGAAAGCATCTCGCTGAGCAAACTTCGATCAGTCCGACCACCAAACGCGATCGGTATCGTCGGCTCAATCCCGAACGCCTCGCGAAGGGCACGGTCCATCGCCACCCGCCCTGCTCCGGCGGCGTCGATTAACGTGCCGTCAATGTCAAAAAGCAATGTGCGAGTCATAAGCGGTGGTGTTCAAAGAGAATCGATCAACTAATGTTATTTAAGTTGTATTGTTGCGGTCATGTCAAGATCCTAGCATCCAAGGTAAAACCATTCGAACCGTTGCACCTTCCATCAAACATACCCCCGCCCATCGCTGAGACGGCAAATTTTAGCCTTTGCGGTAGAGCGCTCGGGTTTCGAGAAATCCCCCCCAGGACCTGACCCATCGCTTCCATAGAATCCCCTCAGGCCACCAACCCGCCCGTGGACAAAAGCAACGGGCGCGTGCGTGAAATGTTTCGTCAAGTCGCCCCACGCTACGACGCGATGAATCATTTGTTGTCGCTTAATATTGATCGTTACTGGCGTAACGCTGCTGTCAAGGCACTTCGTATTCATGGCGGTTCGCCGATCCTTGATCTGTGCACCGGCACCGGCGATTTGGCTTTGGCGATCGAGAAGCACACCGCGGGGAAAATCGCGGTCGTGGGAAGCGATTTTTGCAATGCGATGCTGCGAATCGCAAATGAAAAACAAGCTAAGGTTAAAGAACGTGATCCGCTTCGTCGTGGCGTTCGATTCCTGGAAGCGGATGCGCAATCGCTACCGTTCCCGGATAACAAATTTCAATGCGTCACGGTTGCGTTTGGGCTGCGCAACATTGCCGACACCGATCGTGGTTTGGCGGAGATGGTTCGAGTCTGCGAGCCGGGTGGCCAGGTCTTGGTACTCGAGTTTTCAAAGCCAGCGACTCCTGGATTCCGTGAAGTCTACGGATTTTACTTCGATAAAATCCTGCCACGTGTCGGCAACGCGTTCGCTCGAAACGATAAAGCGGCTTATCGTTATTTGCAACAATCCGTCGGTCAGTTTCCCGATGGCCAACGCCTAGCCGACCGGATGACAACCGCTGGACTTCGCCACGTCACCTTCACACCCTTGACCTTTGGCGTCGCCACGATCTACACGGGCTTCAAACCAAGCGTCAGCGAAAGCCAAGCATGAAAAAGCGAATCGTGCTCGCGATCACTGGCGCAAGCGGTGCGATCTATGCGACGCGTTTGATGGCTGCGTTGCTTGATGCCGAAGCGGAATTGCACCTAACCATCAGCCCCTCAGGTGTTGCGGTCATCAAGCAAGAATTGGGTTTGGAGGTTTCTTTAACCACGTTTGATCCCCGGCCGCTGGTCGAGTACCAACCTCCATGGTCAAAGCGATCGCCCTACGAACTTTCCGATCAAGCGATCGCCCGACTTCACTATCATCATCATCAAGATTACATGACACCAATCGCCAGCGGCTCGTTCTTGACCGATGCGATGATCGTCTGTCCGTGCAGTGGCTCAACGCTTGCGGGAATCGCGCGGGCCGCGTCAAGTAATTTGATCCAGCGAGCCGCCGAAGTTCATTTGAAAGAGCATCGCAAGTTGATCATGGTCCCGCGTGAGACGCCCTTGTCCGTATTTGCATTAGAGAACATGCATCGCCTCGCCGCGGCGGGTGCGATCATGCTGCCCGCGATGCCGGGTTGGTATCACGGCGTCGAAGACCTGGATTCGTTAGTCGATTTCATCGTCGGAAGAATTTTGGATCAGGCCGGCGTTGGCAACGCGATGATCCGGCGTTGGGGAGAGTGATGCTCACCAAATTAACCGATCTCCTCGGAATGATCCGGTTTTCGCACACGATCTTTGCGTTGCCGTTTGCAGGAACGGCCGCGATCATGGCCGTGGCCATGCCGCTGCCCAATGGTTCAAAAATCACGATTGGTGTTTATCAGTTCGCGGGCATTTTGCTTAGCATGGTCTTTGCCCGCAGCGCCGCGATGGCTTTCAATCGTCTGGTTGATCACGAAATCGACGCGGTGAATCCACGCACGCGGATGCGTCACTTACCGCGAGGAGCTTTGTCTCGCGTCGAAGTGTGGCTTTTTCTCTTAAGCTGCTCCGCTGGCTTCATCTTGTCGACGTTATTGTTTTTTCCGAATCGATTACCGCTCTATGCATCGGTCCCAGTGCTGGTGTTTTTATTCGGATACAGTCTCGCAAAACGGTTCACCTCCGCGGCGCATCTTTGGCTTGGCGTGGCCTTATCGCTCGCCCCGATTTGCGTTTGGGTAGCACTGCGAGGCATCGCCGCCAATGGTCCAATTCAAGACTTGGCACCGGCGTTGGTATTGGCGTTTTCGGTGGCGACATGGGTAGCCGGATTCGACATCATTTACGCTTGCCAAGACGCCGACTTTGATCGCGAGGCGGGACTGTACAGCATACCGGTACGGATGGGCGTCGCCGGTGCGCTGCGTCTTGCCGCGTGGTTGCATGCAATGACATGGGCATGCTTAAGTTTCCTACCAATGTCCGCCCCACAACTCGGGCTCAGTTGGCTCTATGGAATCGCGTTATCAATCATCGCGGGTCTGTTGGTTTATCAGCACCGATTGGTGCGGCCGGATGATCTCGCGCGAGTCAACGTCGCATTCTTCAACGTCAACGCCATCATTAGCGTCTTGTTACTAGTCGCAACTGGCATCGATTGTTTTATCTAACGCACTCTTAAACAATCGACGGAAGCTCACGGGGTTGCTCACAGGCAAAGAGGCAGCCCAGACCTAGGGTGGGATGACGAAACGGTGGCAATTCACTTCGAAGCACAGTCCGGGAAAGTCACCCTCTCGCGCAGCGGAAGGATCGGCCTGTTAGGGCCGGGGAGAGCACAATGCTTGGCATAAAATGCGATTTTTGCCTGCTTCCGGCGCTACCCTCTCCTCGCTGACGCTCGACTCTCCCGGAGGGAGAATGACTTACCGAATTTGCCAAAATTGCAACCGCCTCGCTCAGGCGACTACGCATATCCGCTCATATCCGCGCAAAGGCGATCCACTCGAAAGCGAGGCTGCTGACTTAAATCCGATCGGTCAGCTTTCGGCAAAGAGCTCGCGGGCGCGACGCCACAGGTGAGTCCGCCGGTGAGTCCGATGGCTGCGAAGCAGGCCAACCTGTTCTTCCAACGCCACAGGCTTCCGAATCGCCACAGCTCGGGACTGCTGCATCGGTTTGCCGAAAAAGCATTGCGTTCAACGTACCGGTTGACGGTTAAGAAATGGTCGTCGTCCTAAACCGGAAACGATGTGAAGCGACCCTGGTAAATATGCCCTTCACCCGCCGAGTGATGGTGTGCGTGGTATCGCGGGGTGTGCGTCAGAGTCCGCCACTGAGCAAACCGTGACAGCTCGCCATCAACCTGGGGACGCACCACAAGGTGCCCATGGTTCGCAGCACACAGTAGCTGAAAATTCGACGTCGAACTTCGCGACAGCATCACGAAGGATACGTTCAAAGGCCTCGTAGTCCGCATCTTTCACGAAGATCGTCGCCCTGCGGTTGGACCGGTTGAGCATGTGGTAAATTGCCCCCGCCGCATCCGCACGTTTGATCCGTCCCTTCGAGTTGTTACCCGGAAGCATGACTGAAACATCCACACCCTGTGTGAAGTACTTTACCTAGCCAATCAAAACGGTAATCGACATTTCTCCCGTGCCCCAAAATATCGATGTGGATTGGCTGGATCAACTGGCGATTCAGCACGCCCTTCGTACCTCAGGGACGTGCCACCCTCGAAGGTTCTTCTCGGATTTTAGTGGCATCTGTCCAGCATGGGGGATTTTTTGAGGCATCTACTCCTGCGTCCAATGGGAGTCCAAAAAGCAGTCTCGGCGGAGCAACGTTCGTCGAGACTGCC
>Ga0105051_10007069_pt1 | contig 11834 bp, 10 predicted proteins | sample FRY02_FD_78383 | JGI IMG/M metagenome (GOLD analysis project Ga0105051, IMG submission 78383) | Freshwater microbial communities from Lake Fryxell liftoff mats and glacier meltwater in Antarctica - FRY-02 (megahit assembly) | ecosystem: Environmental > Aquatic > Freshwater > Ice > Glacier...
AATAATAAAAAAATTACTCCATCTGTAGGAATTTATCCAGATTCAATTTTACTTAATACTTGCTCGGTTAAATTGTTAAAAAGATTGTCGACGTTTTGGCCTGTTTTAGCTGAAGTTGCAATAAACTGATGCTCGCCTGAATAATGATTGATATTATTGCTGACCAGATCAGCCTTATTGCCAACGACAATAATTTAGGCTTTTTGATTTGAATTGTCGTGTATTTCATCAAACCAACTTTGAACGCTTTTAAAGGTACTTGGGCTGTTTAAATCATACATGAGGATTATTCCGATGGCATTTTTATAGTATGCTCGAGTAATTGTTCTAAATGACTATTGACCTGCCTAAGTATTAAATTAAACATACTGTATCCCAGACTTGCAATTTTATGATTTGTTTGCCTATTTTGAGCTTTCTTGTAGCGAATTATACTCCCATTGTTGGATTACTTGCATCTCGAAATTGCCGATTGATATACATGTTGAGTAAAGTGCTTTTACCGACTGAAGCATCGCCTACTAAAATATATTTGAACACATAATCATATTCAAGAGTGTCCTCCATAAATTTATCACTTTTTGCTTAAATATCTATTACTTTGTATATAAAGAGTCTTATATAATTTAAACAGTCGATTAATGGACTACTCAATTAAGTAAAGTTGATATAATACTAAAAATATCAAATAAACCAAATAGTTTTCTTTTAAGATATTGAATGGTCTATATCCTAATAATAAATCATTTTCTTTCAAATTACATCTTGAACTCCTTAATTGGATGTGTTTATTCAGTTGCGTTTTCATCCTATTTCCACATTTTAATAGTTTTGTCGCATTATCCTGTTAAAAGTCGACATCCACTTCTATCAAAAGTTAATGAGAATATTCCATTTTAAGCAGCGATAGATCCAGGTTGTGGCTGAGAAATAGTGTCTTGATAGTTATAGCCTGAAGCCCAGTCCCAAAACTTCAATGTACCGTCGTCTCCACCTGTAGCCAGAACTCCGTCTTGGTTGATTGCCATCGCGTCGATAATTGAATTATGGCCAGAAATATTCCTCAAAAATTACCCTTCCGGACATTTCCAAACTTTAATGTTGTCACTTGAAGCAGAGGCAAATGTGTATTAGAAAGGGTTTTCAACCATGGTCCTTACTGATTTTTTATGATTAGTGAGAGTTTTGACACATTTCCCCTGTCCAATATCCCACATCTTAATGAAGGAATCGTAGCTTCCAGTGACCACATAGGGCTAGAACTATTGAGTGATGACTGATCCAACGGTATGGGCATGTCCAACTAGCGAATGAATCTGTCTTCTAACCCTGATATCCCATACTCTTGCAGTGCTATCCCTGCCCCCAGTTACCAGGACGCCGAGTCCTTAATGAACTTTGAGACAATATACCCCACTTAAATGTCCATGGTAGCTTCTAATAACTTTGTTCATTTCCAAGTCCCAGCACTTTACAGATTTATCCTCCCCGCAGGAGAATAGGTAGGGATGAACTTTTGAGAACTATACTGCCCTTACGGTATTAATATGCCCGGTTAAAGTGATCTTGAGTTCCCCTGAGGCCAGATCCCAGAACTTAATGGTCCTGTCGACACTCCCGGTAGCAAAAAATGTATTGCAGGGGGATACTGCTACTGATCTGACCCAGCCTTGGTGGCCTGCAATTACACGATAAAGTTTGAATGGGGGTCGCCATTTTGGTTTTATAAGCTTACGGATGTTACCCGCTCTCACAAGACCCATTTTCGTGGACTCAGCCAGGTTCATTTACAGTTTTCCTTGCTGCAGAGTAGCCAGTTGTCCGTTGCTTTACGTTTTCATAAGCTGATTTGTTTACGATCTTATAAGCTGATTTGTTTAAGATTTCATTAGCTAATTTTATATCGATCTGTTAAAAATTGTCCCTGTTGAATTAATGTTTTTTTAGTAGTTGCGTAGGGTTTATGTCACGTGGTCACTTGTAGGAGACATCATGCTCTTTATTATGTTGTACTCCATTGACTGGTTTTTATCTTACTCCGAATGTTTATTCTGTTATTGTTGCTGTTTTGTTTCTTTCTTTTAGAATTATTGGAAATGATTCAGGACCTCTGAATATTGTCCTTTTAATTTTAGTTATATCAGCTGTTTTATTTGCTCGTAGTTTTAGGCTAATGGACTGAATTACGTTTTAAATAGCTGACGCGCCATAATGATGTTGTTTGCTATAAGTTATTATTTACTAAGTTCCATGATCGAAAAAAAAATACCAAAAATAATCTTTTTATAAGAGGTTTAATATAAAATCTAAGAATTTAAATATCAAATCAGTATGAATAGTTTTATGTTAATTATATTCAAAATTAATTAAATATAAATAGAGTTAAGTTGATTCTACTTAAAATATAAATATGCTCAAAAGAGATTTGCCAAATGACTACATTTAAAGATATTTTTTGACAGTAAACAAGGAATATTTTTATGACTAAATAGTCAAACACAATAAATAAAGGCTTTACTTAACATAAAATCAATTCAATCAGCTAAGCCTGTCAAGTGATCGGTTAAAAAAGTATGTTCAGGGCTCTGTAGGAGTTTCCTTAATTGGGTTTATATTTTTCAATAAAATACCGCTTCTTAATTCAATGCCTAATCGATTGATGAAGATAACTACCAGATTTTTTATTTTGATAGCTCCGACATATTACACAGTTTACAGTCAGATTTCTGTAATTCAAAACTTAAAGAAGTCTGTATTTGAGGAGAATAGAATAAAATACACGCAGTTTCTTTTAACAGGAGATTTAAAAAGACTTAACCCAATAATTTAATATACTTAAAGTTGATTAGTTAATTATTTTTGTTCTAAAAGATTGGGAAAGTCGAAATAATTGAAATAATTAAAGTGAAAATTATCAAGGCTAAATTAATTACAATAGATACGATAGATATAAATTTCGTCATATATTTAAACTTTATATAGCATAATATTTTAATTATGAAATCCAATCGATTTTTACTCGCATTGTTTCTGTCTATCCTGATATTCACGGTAGATATTGGGGCTCAATAAGAAAGTAATCAGACTGCATAGTAGCCAGTCATTCAGCCATAGCAGGAGCAAAAAGCACCTGGACATACAGTCATACAATTGGATAAGCCCTACACGCAAGAACTCAACAAAGATAATAATTTTACGGCTAAATATCTCATTGATATACCCTAAATTAAAGTCATGGAACTCAAATAAGAAAAATGGTACATTTTTGTCTAAGTGGAAACTGCAGAGTAGTTTTAGTGGTAAAAAACTAAAATATAACTCTTTTTAGTCAAGGATGCCCACACTTATAAACCAATCAAGTAATGTGACACTTATTCGGGATTGGACTCATGTTTTCTTACCAGCAGTAATTTTGATTACAAGAGTTAACAAATTTAAGCAAGAGTAACTTGTGAAGAGTTCTGTAAGTTTACTCTGTCAGCAGAGATTACAGCCAAGTACAAGTTAAAACCAAACTTAGCCCTTTAGATGGATTTCGAAAACACAGCATACTCAAAATTATTTTCGTTGGACACAAATAGCTTTGAGGATTTTCGAAGGCTTTAAATAATTCTAAAACCAAAATCCTTTTTGAGCTTTGATGCTCCTATAAAGCTGTACGCGAATAGAGGTGAAACGATTCCCACCAACTAAAAACACGATTACTCAAGTATTCATCTTTGGGATGACGGCCTGGGTATTTTCATTAACTACCCTGATGCTTGCAACAAATTTACAGTTTTAGTTTAAGGTCCCTAAAAGAATGTGTTAACCTTATCGACGAAAATCGTTCAATAAAATAAACCGATATCAACTGTAAGGTTTCAACCCTACTTTTCTTATATTGAATCACAATAGATTCAAGTTTTCTAAATTGATATTAATAAGACTCAAAAAACTTACATAAAATTGACAACTTTAACAGGATCTCTTGAAATGTCAGGAATAAAGGATCAGAATATGAAATCTATATAAATGTAATTCACCCCTTTATCGCGAAGTTACGGTTAACTGTAATACAAGTTCGAACCATCATTTTATGAAAAGAACAAAGATTTCAACATAAGCTAACACCTTTACATCTAAGTAAAGAGCAACAAGGACACAACTTTCGTATTCTAAAGTTATACCAACGAGTAGACCCTAAACTTCCTGATTCCATAACTGAACCGGTATTCCGACCTGTAGGCAAAATCCTACGACATGTACTACCTGCGTCTAGCCGAGCTGCAATCCGACGTCAATCCAAACAACAAAGAGGCAAGGATATAACTAATGACAACAACCTTTTAGACCATCGACTTGGGGGTTAAGGTCTTTTTGTGTAAAGCAGACGCAGTTGCTTAATGTCAACCGACAAAGTAATAAGTGGCGAAACTGAACAATAATGAGTCGATTGATAACGAAAAACGAAAATAACTAAAGAATATCCCGCAGGATACCTCCATGCCTGGGGTCAAGTACCTGGACGTTGCGGTTTAATTTGAGGAGTTTGTAGTCAAGGACTAAATTGTTACTCTTAATGTAATCGTCTTATTGACCAATCCCCTTTAGGTGTCAATTCTCTACACCCTTCAGTATATCGATATGGGAAAAACCTATTTCCTTAAAGAAAAATAACTTAAGAGGGACAGGCTGGCCATCGATTCGATTAAGTACTACACCTTCATTAATAATGACCAGGATGTCAAGGAGATAAGGATTCACTCGATTTAAATTTCTGGAGAAATTCTCATGGTCGGATATTAACAGGATCCTAGGTACAACCTTGTTGAGGGAACATAAATTTATGAGTATCATGGCAGTGTCACCTTTTTTAATGTTAAACCAGGACAGAAAATTTTCTTAGAAGTACAAGGCATCGATAGCGCTTATTATTCTCTTTATCTACAACTCATCAGAGAGTCATAAGTAAAGCCTGATGACAAAGGAAACTAAGGTTACAATTAAATAGTCATTCAGGAAAATATTTAGTATGACTTTTTCATTAAATCTAAATAAAAAATTATACTACAACTCCACTCATCTGTCTCTAATTTTGAGCTTATTATTGGTTCTCATCTACCTCTCGATCTTTGCTTAACTTAAAATTTTGATCAACCACCTTTCACGCCATATTGTGAAATATCCTAAACTTTGACAAAAAATTAGATAATAGGAATTAAGATGGATAAAGGACTGATCGGAAATATGGGTGTTACCAACAATAATGATAAGGCTGTATAATTCAAGGTTGAATTACGGACTAAAAAATCTGAACAACAATGTACAAATTCACCCTTGAGCATTCTGAATACATGGACGACTAAAGCATCAAATTAAACAACAAAATAAATAACCTGTTATAAGTTCAACATTAACAGAAGATAAAATTTATAGCTAATCGTATAATTGCTGAATATGGACTTCGATAATGCAACAATTTCATGGCAACTGAACGATAAATAAAAGTAAATCCTAATGAACCCCATGAAGCTTATCATGAAGAATTAATTATAAAAGGTGTGTGGAAAAAATGTACAGGATGGATGCGATTTAACAATCACGATTGAATCAAATACCGCGACAGATGTTCAAGCAGTAGTGCAGTTCCTTGACAAAGACATAATCTTGATTGACGGAATGGCTCACCCTTCGTTCACCCATGGGCTTGATCAGTAGCCCAAATACTTCAGATATTAAATGTTAAATCTAGTCAACACTACTATTGTCCTAGAAAACAAGGTTGGCTTCCATCACTTTTATGGTTAAATTGTCAGCAGAAGAGAATTCTATGCAAGTTTACCAGATAGAACGATAATTTTTCCTAATAAGGACGATCAACTCTTCAAGTCTGAAAATCCATTATATTACGTGTATCAAACATACCAACTTGATGAGGCCCTAATTAAGAAAGCAAATTGTACAAAATAATGTGTTCTGCTTATTTCGGTTTAATCTACTTCCAAAGACCTGACAGAAGGCACTCCAGGAAGGTTCTCGATTTAGGTCTCCCAATAAGACAGATTCTTAAAATAAAACTAACCAGTCATGGGATCCTTGGTGAGACAATCTTTAGCTTTCTACGAATATTTCAATCCAAATCCAGGTACTATTTATGTACAACTTCATAATCAAAACATGAACTGTGCCAAGATATTCATCAAAAAAGGAAATAATGCCAGGGCTACCGCTTCAGCTTACGATAAGATGACAGATACTGAAAGCAGCTTAATTCTCGAAGATGCGTAGAAAGGTCCATACAGTATTGCAGTGGAGGCTAAAAAATTGGGGTGCTCATACACCATTCAAGTAATAAGTTCTCTGGTGAAGGTAGCTCGTGTCATACGAGGAGTCTTCAGTGATAAGATTGTCCAAGCTAACGAGACTTTTCACTTCATTTATTAACACTTCAGAAACTAATCTTTCAAAGTGCTTACTTTAAACAAGATAGGCTAATTGACAATTAAGCTTAAAGTTCTTCAATAAGGCTAATTGGAAAAAATTTTATCAACAGATCGAGAATCCCTTCCGGCCTACATTGCAAATTTAAAATACCAGGAGTCTGGAGTTGACTACATTAAAGTACACCATGAAAGATCATTGTATTTCTGCACTAATTGCACGTACTTAATCTCGATAACTGCCACTAAATATACAGAAACCTCATTGATAATTCCCTCACGTGATGTGTAGATTCCAATCGTCCAAGATGCCTTGATAAAAGATGAGCTTAAAGACAATTAAATTACAAAATATAGAATATTCACTTCAAACATCGCTCAGTTCAAGCTTTACGTGCAGTACGGCAAGATTAATTTTACGATTGTCGAAAGCATCGAAAACAAAAAGATATTCACGCATATTTACGAATAAACAAAATAACCGATATATCAGAAGTTCAACTCAACAGCCTCGAAAACAGATGACAAAGGATTTGGATATGATTTTATTCATTACAGTATAATCACGATTTAGGGTATGGCGAATTCTTCTATTTATTCATTTTAATTGTTGACTTCTGAAGACGAGCAAAAACACGGAGGAAATGTAAAATATGGAATTCCTGAGTATTTCTACCTTCAACCCAATCAGGCAAAATGTTTCAAAGGCTTCCTTGATGACTCAAGATAGGAGTTAATTTTATCTTTTGATAATTCTGTTAAGTCGGTCCTCTAAAATCTCGATATCAATCTTAAGGTTGGTGGTTAAAAAGTCAACTATACAAAACTGTATACAGTAAGCGAGATGACTTTGTAAACGGATAATTCAAAAATCAGTCAACCAACTGAATATGAAATCTGTTTTAACTCGACAGAAGCAATAACATTGACTTTGATTCAGTCAGCTCACATCTTTATGTTACCTTCAAATACAGCTATTTTGATGACTCATTCTGCAAACTTGACGTTCGCATCAAAAGGAACAACAATATTGTAAATGGATGAATGTTCAGGGAGAAGTATTGTGTCTGTATCATCGACTTTCAACGATCTTCACACATCTGGAACTGAGATCAATCAAGTTCGAAGAGGAAATAGCTTAATATAATTTTATTACTGGGGACCTGTGTTTATTCACCTTGAAACTTAAGGAACACGCCTCAGATGGAGAGAAAAGGATACCTTTAAATAACTCGGAGTTGGATATTAGAAATTCGCAGCATCAAAAGCCTCAGCTTACAAATAAGGAGAAAGCCTAAAAATATAGGCAAACCCAATCTAGCAAATCTCGAAGTATTCAAAAAGCGTTAATTCTACAATAACATAAATCTCCTACAAGATTATCTTGGCAAAGAACTAAAAATAACTTATGGGTTCACTTAGCTGCTCATAAGGTAATGTGCTAAAATACGAAAATAAGGTAAGCTCTTTGAATAAGTCAACGTCGGCAACGTTTCCTATTGTAATTATTTTATTATTCTCAGAATTAATAAATGAAGCAAAAATTTAAGCACGAAAAATACTTTTTGGCAGGAGTTTTAGCTAATCTTAAAATTTAGGTCAACGGCACCATTTAAAACTATAGATTTATCTACCCGATGGTCGATATTCAGAGGTAAGTCCTGTTCGGTGCTGAATACTCAAGGCCTTACGAGGAATAAAATAACGGAAACAATAATAGTGAGATATTTGGAACTATTTTACTCATAATCGGAGTTATTGCCTTTTTGGCAGTTCTCGTCATCGTTTATAAGAAGTGGATTAGTAAGTGGCTAAGAAGTAGAAAGCAGAAACTCTCATAACAAGGATCATCTTCATACAAGTATACTGAGTTCGCTACAATGAATTGATAACTTTATCGTTAATTTATAAAATTATATATTTTTAAAACTTCTAAAGTGGTAACATATTTTAATTTTAGAGTAAAATTTGCAAATAGTAGGTCTAACTAGAGAAAACTATGCAACATAATAAAATAAATGATAGTCAGATAATAAATTTCAGATTTGAGTTTTGTCTCTTGCTTGTTTTTTAGCTTCTTCCTTCGCGATATTTTGTACTTTCTAATTGTTCCAGAGCCATCCCGCTCCTTGCCCAAACATTTTGCCTGTATCCTCACTTACTCCCAATTGTTTTTGTACTGCTATAGAGGCACCTTTTTATACTGCTTTTTTGGACTACTGCTGAAACTTCTCATTCTTAAAAACTTAATCGACTCCTTTGTCAGTTGCCTTACCTACCTATTGATTGTATTTCTGACTTAAACCCTGTTGATTTTAAGGGAATTACTGAGGGAAGATTGGTTTCCGTCCAGAGGTTTGCTGGGGGGCTTGTTTGGGGCCCTATTGCTTTTATTATTTCTTACTGTCTGGAATACTCACGCCAAACAATGCTGCGAACACTCCTTGCTTTTGCTCAGTAACTACAGCTTTTTATGTTGGCTTCTATAATCCCTTTTATAGGTGTTTTTCCTATTTATGATGAGGGTTTGAATGATGGTCTCTTTTGGTATGAGCTTACTGTTACTTATTATGTAAATTAGTTGCTGCTGTCTTACTGGGCTACTGCTTCGATGCTTTACTTAATTCGGTTTTACCTTATGTAACTTTTGAAGAGTCATTTTTTATAAACTTTGAATTCTATGATTATTTTTTTTGTTATTATGCTTTCATTTATTTTTGCCTTTTTTTCTATTTTTCCCTCTCGCTAATCTACTGCAGTTATTTTTCTCTTTATTAACGCTTTTTGTTCTTTTTTATTGAAACTGCTTTAGAAAATCCTCCATAGGTTAATATATGCTGTTAGGCTTTCTGAATTACTTAGTATTATTTCTAGTTATGAATTCTTTACTGTTTGGAACAACTGCTCAATTACAGCCATTTTTAGATTTTATCTTAGGATCCAATGCATGATTGAAATACTTAAAATTAAATTTTTTTAGTGGCCTGATTCAATAGAAGATAGTGAAAGTTTTTTGGAATGAGTTCTCTTAAATTTTTTACGCATCTTTCATGATACCTTACGACACTTGTTCTCATAATAGAAATTAAAGGGTTCTTAATTTCTAATTCTGTCAATTTTTTCTAATCAACTTTTCTATCGAAATCAAGTTTTTGATAAGCCACTCCCTTGATTTAGGATTAAAGTATGTTTAATAAAAACAGATTTGCTTTTCTCTTGAATTCAGCAATTATTTATGAATTTTTTAAAATAAGGTATTACTTAAATTATTTAAACTCGTGTGTAACTTGTGTGGCAATTAGCTACGATAAATGACTCAGGTTATCACAAAGGCTGATCAAAGTATTTTACATTGGCATATTAAGATCATTTAGGATTGGGTTCAAAAGAAACAAAAACGTATTAATGGAGGGAAAACCGAGCTGATTTATTGTATCAAACTTTTTCAACGCTAGATTTATTTTTTTATCGCTCAAATATTCTTTGAAATCCTAATTTTATTGGTCATGTAAAATATCTTTTAATCCTTAATGGATATGAAAAGAAACTTTTTGAATCCTTTAAGCTGAGCTAAAACTGGATGGAATACATTTCAAGGCATTTTTATAATTCAAAATATATTCGTTGCAAAGTTGCCAAATCAAACTTTGACGCTAGCCTAAACTTTTTGGTAAAGGTTTTCCATATTATTTGATTCTATTTTTTAAATATTTTATTACTTTTCTGAAAGAACAGACTTCTTTTATCTTATTTTTTAGAGTAAGGTGGGCAAATAACTCAGGATACAACTTTACAGAACCTTAGTCATTTTTTAAACTAAAGAAGTGGTTCCTAAACAGCTTAGAGACAGTGATGAGTAGATAGGACTTTTTGAAAAGAACATTTTTTATTCTTAGAGTGATTGTTGAACCTAAAATAAATGATAATATACTGTCTTATTTTAATTGATGTCGGCTTGAGACCTATTTTTTATTCCCACATATCCTAATTTTAAAGGTACTTATCCCTTGTTCATAAGGAGAGATCTAGCATCTGTTCCTCGATCCATAATATCAATTTTTGTTATGCATCCGATTGTTCTTTAACCATTAACGTCGATTTGACGGGCCATATGAAGGACTTCATCATTTGTGATGTCTTGATTAGCAGAAATTACACACAGAATAATCGTGTTCTATTCAACCATATACTTTTTAATCATATTTTTAGTCACTTAGTGAATATTTTACACCTGAGAGCCCAAAGAAATTCTTGTTAAGCCAGGCAAGTCAATAACTGTTAAATTTGCATTATTTGAGGAATAAATGTACAGAACGATCGCCTTATCCACAATGTTTTTATCTTTTCCACAGACTTTGTCTGTAACCTACTCAATTGCTGCTTTTACTTTTAAAAAGTCTGTAAATTTTGTATTTGGTATTTCTTAGAAGGAAGCGTAAGATTATTTTAGTCCTTCTTGATAGACCATTCTGATTTACAAAGGTCTTCTTGTAACAACACCCTTAAAAATAAAAATAAAAATTACCGAACCTCTGGGTAAAAAATCCAAGCCTACAATTTGTTCGATAAGAGAACTTTTTTCTGAACTTTGGGATCCTACTGCTACAATTTTTGGTAACTGTATGTAAGACTAAATTTTTATGTCTATTAGCTTGTCCACTAAAGAGATAATTGATCTGAAGTTTTTTTTAATGAGACTGTTTTACATGTTCTTATGTTTGGCTACGAATTTTGATGGTTTGAAATTATATAATTTTTCTTTGATTTAATGACAAAATTTCAATATGAATATTAAAAAATAAAATAATTTTTATCTTGAGTTTAAAATTTAATCGTATGAATCAAACTGATACTCAACTAGGTTACTAAGCTGCAGGTATTGGTAATTGACAAAACCAATATAAAAGATCCCAACATTCTTAATTGCTCGGGAATAGTCGTTACAATCCCAATAAGCAAAATCTTTATAATCACGGTAATATTTAAATGTAAAACTTGAATTTCAGCCGTTTGGATGAGCATAATGTCCATTATCACACAGATAAATTATATGACCCACTACGTAACACATTGTACCACCCATAAAACGTTGCATATCATCAGAAATAAATTCCTCAGGCAGTACGAAATTCATATTTGACACATGATTACAAGATTTTAACTAAGCAATAGGCTTAATTTTTAGTATTTTAGTTTTAATATTTCAGAAACGTAACACTTTCATCCCTCACGACGTGGACTTGGCTCAAACAGATCATTTTTACAAGGTAAAGGACAAGTAATTCGTAGCTGTGAATACATAAACCCGGGTGATAGGAAAATCAATTTCCCCCCTTTAATTATAAAGAATCAAGCAATAAGGCGTTAAAAAATCCATGGTCGTATATGATCTCAAGGAAAGGATCGAAGAGG
>Ga0105051_10007076_pt1 | contig 11829 bp, 8 predicted proteins | sample FRY02_FD_78383 | JGI IMG/M metagenome (GOLD analysis project Ga0105051, IMG submission 78383) | Freshwater microbial communities from Lake Fryxell liftoff mats and glacier meltwater in Antarctica - FRY-02 (megahit assembly) | ecosystem: Environmental > Aquatic > Freshwater > Ice > Glacier...
TGCTACAGGTTGAACCGTTCCCAGAACAAAAAAACCATATTCAACAATTTGATAGTGCGAATGGTAAAGGCGGACAAATTATATCACAAACAAATTGTATGCACTAACTACTGACCTCTAAATATAAATTTATGACAAAAGTTAAATTCGCTGTAGCAGGTTTGGGAAGGATAGGAAAGATCCATTTGGAGAACTTGCTTCTGATGGAAGATGTAGAAGTGGTTGCCGTTATGGACCCAATGGCTGAATGTAGGGAATATGCAAAAGAAAAGAACATACCTCATATTACAGCTACTTATGAGGATTTGTTGGTTGTTGCTCCTTTCGATTCCGTTGTGATCTGTTCTCCTACGGATACCCATGCCGATTATGTTGAAATGGCTGCGAAAGCAGGTGTCCATGTTTTTTGTGAAAAACCTTTGGACCTATCTATGCAAAGGGTGGTTGAGGTCTTGAAAGTGGTAAAGGAAGCCAATATTAAGTTGATGTTAGGTTTTAACCGTAGGTTCGATAAAGAGTTTAGTAAGGTTCATGAATCAGTAATGGAGGGCGCCGTAGGGGAGCCCCACTTGGTAAAAATTACGAGTCGAGATCCAGGTGCGCCACCGGTGAGTTATATTGAAAAATCAGGAGGTCTCTTTTTGGACATGACCATTCACGATTTTGACATGGCGCGTTTTGTGGTTGGCAAGGAAATAGAGGAGGTATATGCTAAAGGAGCTGTTTTAGTGGATCCAGCCATTGGTAAGGCTGGGGATATAGACACGGCGGTAGTTACCTTGACCTATACGGATGGCACTATGGCGGTTATAGACAACAGTAGGGAGGCTGCCTATGGTTACGATCAAAGAATAGAGGTGTTTGGGTCTAAGGGAATGGTACAGGCGGATAATAATTATGAAGACTCACATCGGCTTTATACAAACAAGGGTGTACTAGGGGCACTTCCCCTGCATTTTTTTTTGGAGAGATATGCTGAAGCATATAAATCGGAAATGTCCAGCTATGTGAAGAGTTTAAAAAATGGTGAAGCCGTGCCAGTGAATGGTAATGATGGGTTGTTGTCCCTTCAGATCGGACTGGCAGCCATTAAATCATTAAAGGAAAAAAGACCTGTGAAAATTGCCGAAATAGGTAATTAATCACCCTAAATTTAGGAAGGCTCAAAATCAATATCGATTTAGGATATTAGGAAATACAATCTTTGGTTAAATTGTAATTATTTGTTAAATTGGGGTGATATTAATAAATCCCCCGACTTAATTACTGTGCTATAAGAGCAGCGGGTTGGAAGTTTTTATGGTGTTTTACTTAAATTTAATGATAGGCGGAGTAGATTGGCGATGAGGTAAAATAAGTTAAATCTGTAGTACATACCATTGCAAAAAAATGCGCTTACCATGGTAGGTGTAATGCTTGAACCTAAGATTTAAATCCATTGATAAGTTGAAAAAAGGCCAACCTAATGTCAACAATGAATATTTTATTTCCCTTTTGGAAAAGGGGGAGAAATGTGCATTTGAGACCTTGTTTAGGCTTTACTACACCAAACTTGTACACATTGCAAAAGGATATTTGGTGTACCACCAAGAGGCGGAAAGCATCGTTCAGAATGTATTTTTGAAAATTTGGGAAAATAGGGGTGGACTAAAGGAAGTGACTAATATTAATAGTTACTTATATAGTGTGACCAAGAATTCCTGTCTGGATCAATTAAAGCATGAAAAGGTTAAAAGGAATTACTTAGATCAACGTTTTTTAATTAAGTCTGAAATTCAACGTCAGTTCATTCAGGATGATGCAGCCTCACTTTTGCTTGAAAATGAATTGGAAAGCAAAATTATGCGCAGCATAGAATTGTTACCGGAAAAATGTAAAAATGTTTTCAAAAAAAGCAGATTCGAGGGCTTGAAACATGGTGAAATAGCAGCGCAAATGGGGATTTCACATAAGACTGTAGACAACCACATTGCAAGTGCCCTGAAACATATGAAGCTCCATTTAAGGGAGTATATAACGATTTCCCAATAATTTTTTTAGTTAGTACTAGGTGTAAATCCTTTTTGAGTCGTCTTATTAGTATACTTGGGACGATGACAGATAAAAAAATTTCCAAATACCTTAATGGGGCAACTACTTCGGCAGAAGAAAAGGAGGTTGAAGTTTGGATTACTTCGTCGGATCAAAATGCCAAAAAATTCTATTCCATCAAAGCTAAATATGTAGCTTCCTCATTTGATGAATCTGTGTCTGATATAGATCAGGTTTATAATAGTATTATAGATGACAAGCAGGCTACTAAAAAAAATAAGAGCCGATTTTTATTAACTACCTTAAAATACGCTGCAGTTTTAGTTTTGCTAATAGGAGGCACCTATTTATTTAAAGATTATTTTATTGTGCCTAGCCAAGTGCCCATGACTTCTGAAGATGCCATTACATTGCAGTTGAATGACGGCACATTGGAAATAATTTCTGAAAACGGGACGGCAAGGGTAGTGGATTCGGAAGGAAATGTGTTAGGAGCACAAAAGGGAAGACAATTGGTTTATAAAAACACTGGAAGTGTCAAAGAAGAATTGATTTATAATACGCTTACGGTTCCTTATGGGAAAAGGTTTGATATTGTATTGTCCGATGGAACCCAAGTAATTCTTAACTCAGGAACATCCCTTAAGTATCCAGTACAATTTATAAAAGGTGATAATAGACGAGTTTTTCTGAATGGAGAAGCTTTCTTCACGGTGGCGAAAGACAAGTTGCATCCATTTATTGTAAATGCGGATGAACTTAACGTAAGAGTATTGGGTACCAAATTTAATCTGTCGTCTTATCCCGAAGATCAATTTGTAAATACAACATTAGTCGAGGGCTCCGTTTCGGTTTATGAAAGTAATGCGAATTATGATTCTTCCAATTCTTCTTTGTTAAAGCCTGGATATAAGTCGGAATGGAATAAGCACAATAAGCAAATATCTATTGCAGAGGCCGATATAGCAATGCATACCGATTGGTTGAATGGGAAAATTATATTGAGACATGTGCCGTTTAAGAACATTGTTAAAAAATTGGAGCGCCATTATAATGTAGATATTACCAACAATAACAAAGGTTTGGACAATGAAATGTTTTCAGCAAGTTTTGATATTGAAACCATTGATCAAGTATTTAGAACGTTCAATGAGTCCTACGAAATAGATTATAAAATCAACAACAGACAAATAATTATTAACTAATTAACCAACCAACCGCCAATGAATTAAAATCTTCTTTATTTAGACAAATCACAGAGTATTGGCTTAAACGCTTAAATTAATATTGTAATGACAGCAAAGGGGCAAAAAAAAATCGGAAAGTGCGCCAACACCTCCCGATAGAATGTGATTAAATTAATTAACCACTAACACACTACAAAAATATGAAAAACTTAATTAAGCCGGGGGGGGAATCCCGTTTTCGGCTACAATATGATTTGAAAATGAAACTTACTACATTATTAGTCTTGATTGTTTCGTTTTTTCAAATTCATGCCAACGAAACTTATGGTCAAAAGACCAAAATTACAATGAATCTCGAAAATGTAAGTCTCGAAAATGTATTGAACAAAATTGAGTCACTTACAGAATTCAAATTCATGTACAACGACAAGGAGGTAGATTATAAGAAAATTGTCTCTGTAAGTGCAAATAAAGAATTGGTAACCTCTATTTTGGAAAGACTTTTTTCCAAAATGGATATTACCTATTAAGTATTGGATAAGCAGATTGTTCTTAAACCTGAAAATAATATACCTTCCCAAACCAAGAATGATGTAAATAAGGTTAAGGTCTATCAGCAGTTTGTAGTAAATGGGACCATTGTTGACAGCGAAGGAAGTCTATTGCCAGGGGCTAACGTTCTGGAAAAAGGAACGGCAAACGGCACCCAATCCGATTTTGATGGTAATTTTACTATTAATGTAAATAGTCAAAATGCTGTTCTTGTTATTTCCTATATAGGGTACACCACCAAGGAAGTTTCCGTAAATGGACAAGAAAATGTCTCCATTACTTTGGAAGAGAGCGCCACAGGCTTAAGTGAGGTCGTAGTAACTGCTTTAGGTATTAAGAGAGAAAAGAAATCCTTGGGATACGCATCCCAGGAGTTGGATGCCGATCAGATTTCATCTTCAAAGGAACCTAATCTATTAAATGGTATCTCTGGAAAAGTTGCTGGATTGCAGATTACCAACAGTCCTTCTGGATTGGGTGGGTCTGCCAGAGTATCTATACGAGGTGATGCCTCATTGAACATTAATGGAAACTCCCCATTGTTTATTGTGGATGGAACTCCTATAAGTAATTCAATTGTTGGATCTAGCGGTTCTGGGACGCAGGATGTGGATTACGGCAATGGTGCTTCAGAAATAAATCCTGAGAATATAGAATCCATTAACGTGCTTAAAGGACCTGCCGCAGCGGCATTATACGGAGCTAGAGCTGCAAACGGTGCAATTATCATAACCACAAAGAAAGGTAATAGTAAAAAAGGACAATTAGGCATTTCCATTAATTCCGGTATTACCATGGAAAGTGTATTGCTCTTACCAGATTGGCAAAATGAATATGGCCAAGGTAACAACCAGCAGTTTGCTTTTGTTGATGGTAGTGGAAGTGGTATTGCCGACGGTGTAGATGAAAGTTGGGGCCCTAGATTGGATACAGGACTAATGATACCGCAATTTGATTCACCTAGAGCTGATGGAACAAGAGGGGGGGACTACTTGGTGAGCAATTCACCAATAACTCCTACACCATGGGTTTCCATGCCAGATAATACTATGGATTTCTTCAATACAGGTTATACGAAGACCAATAGCATTGCCATTTCCAAATCAGGGGACTTGGGGAATATTAGGTTTTCCTACCAAAATTTGGATCAAGAAGGTATTGTTCCAAATACCGATCTTACGAGAAATACTTTTAACTTAAGTGCAGGGCTTAACCTAACCGATAAATTAACAATTAACACCAACGTTAATTATATTAAGGCGGATAGTGGTAACAGGCCATCCTTGAGTTACGGTACAGAAAGCATTATGTATCTGTTTATTTGGTATGGTAGGCAATTGAATACCAATAGCATGCGCGATTATTGGATGCCTGGAAGGGAAGATTTACAGCAGTTTAACTATAACTATAATTATCATGACAACCCTTTCTTTAATGTCTATGAGAATACAAATTCACAAAATAAGGATAGGGTATATGGAAATGTCAGTGCTAATTATGCTATAAACGACAATTGGAATTTAATGGTAGGACAGGTAGGGATTTCTACCGTGATTTAAGGACCAAGAAAAGAGCGTTTAGTACCCAACGTTTCCCATTAGGATATTATAGGGAGGATAATGTGTTTTTTGAGGAGTCCAATACAGACTTCCTTTTGTCTTATGATAAAACCTTCAACGAAAAATGGAACATTAATATATCAGGTGGTGGAAACCAATTTCGTCAAAGACAGGATTATACCCAAACGGTAGCCCCTCAATTGATTAATCCTGGGATATATTCCTTTAATAATACAAGAAAGCCATTGGAGGTTAACACAAACAATCAACAGAAGAGAATTAATAGTCTCTACGGTTTTGCCAGGTTTGCTTATGATAATTTACTTTTCTTGGATATAACAGGAAGAAACGATTGGTCCAGTACTTTGCCTACGGATAACAATTCCTATTTTTATCCTTCTGCAACCTTGAGTGCCATAGCAAGTGATATGTTTGAAATGCCCGAATTCGTGTCCTTTGCAAAATTAAGGGCCGCTTATGCGGAGGTTGGAAATGATACGGATCCTTATAAACTGTCTAGCTTTTTTACCAATGAAACACCTTTTGGCGATAATCCAATTTTAACTGAATCTTCATTAATTCCCAATGCTGTTTTGAAACCGGAGATTACATCGTCTTACGAAATTGGAGCCGATATTCGTCTGTTTCAAAGTCGGCTTAATTTGGATGCCACCTATTATGACGGTAGAACCAAAAACCAAATTATACCTATAAGCACGGATATATCCAGCGGATATACCAGTAAATTGATCAATGCCGGGGAAGTAAGAAATTATGGTTTTGAGGCGATTTTGAATGTTATCCCTGTAAGAACCGAGAATTTTACTTGGAACACTATGTTCAATTATTCAAGAAACAGAAGTGAGGTTACCGATTTGGGAGGAATAGATTATACCCTTACAGAAAGGAACAGTGTATTTATTCAAGCTAGGGAAGGCGGTTCTATTAGTGCTATTTACGGTAGAGGGTTTCAACGTGTGGAAGATGCCAATAGCGAATATTTTGGACAAAAAATTGTAAATTCAGATGGTATTCCTGCTAGGACAGATGATTTGGTGTATCAAGGTGATTATGCTCCCGATTATACCCTAGGAATACTCAATAGCTTTAAATATAAGGCTTTAGATTTAGGTTTTATGTTCGATATAAGGCAAGGAGGAATAGTAGTGTCAAGAACTAAAACAATAGGTTCTACTTCCGGGCAATTAAAAGAGACCTTAGTAGGTAGGGAAACCGGGATTGTGGCCGAAGGTGTAGTGCAAACTTCTCCTGGAGTATATACGCCAAACACCACCAATGTGGATGTAAGGACATACAACAACCGTTATTATGAACGGGATAATGTGGAAGCGGCTAAGTACGATGCTTCCTATACCAAATTGCGGGAAGTTTCTATGGGTTACACACTGCCAGCCCGAATTATTGATAAACTGCCAATAAGCAAGGCAAGATTATCACTTACTGGTAGAAATTTGGTGCTTTGGACGGATAACCCGCATTTTGATCCAGAAACGGTCTCCGTTTCCGGGGGTACTTTACAGCCGGGAATAGAAAATATGTCCTATCCCAGCACTAAAACATACACGCTAAATTTACAAATCGATTTTTAATTGCATAAAAGATGAAAAACATACATATTTCAAAACAGGGTTTCTTCATGATGCTTCTTTTGGCGACTTTTATGGGTTGTACTGAAGACTTCGAAGAAATAAATAAAAACCCTAACTTTCCTGAACAAGCTTCTTCAGAATTGCTTTTGCCAGGGGTTTTAAGGCAAATGGCCTATAATTGGGGGAATCAAGGATGGGAAGAAGGCTTTACCGTAGTACAATATGGGGCTCGACTTCAATTTACTTCTGGTGATAGATACAATTGGTCGCCTACAAGCGACCCATACAATTCCGGATACGATGGTTTGAGGGATATTGAAAATATTATTCGCGATAACCAAGAAAATCCTGATCGTCAAAATTATTATGGCGTAGGACTGATCGTAAAATCGTGGATTTATTCTTATTTAACAGATGCTTATGGAGATGTGCCATACACAGACGCTATAAAAGGTATTATCGATGATAATAATACACCTGAATTTACACCACAATCGGAAATATACGATGGTATTTTGGCCGACTTAAAAACTGCCAATGCTGCTTTGACTGGAACTGATAATATATCCGGTGATATATTATACGGGGGCGATGTACTTAAATGGAGGAAATTTGCCAATTCACTCCGACTTCGTTTGTTGATGAGGATCAGTGATGTGGATAACGCAAAGGCTGTTGCTGGAATGTCAGAGATTATGGGAGATTTAACCACTTATCCCATATTTAACAGTAACGGGGATGCGGCATTGTTACAATGGAATCCGGATAATCCCCAACCCAAATATGATACCCGCTCAGGGAGTTTTGATGAGGTTAGATTAAGTCTTACATTGGAAACTAGACTTAAGGAGCTAAACGACAGAAGACTTATCGTATTTGCCCAACCCACTTCCAATTCGGGAAAAGGTATATATTCCGATAATTTGGACGATTATGTGGGCATGCCCAATGGCTTGGACGATGAGGCAGCCTTAAGTTATAGTCCATCTGGAAACCCCGATGAAGTAGGGTCCAATTTTATTTCCAGGATCGGTATCCTTCTTGGTTGTAGGGCGTGTAATGTAGAACTGGCTTCGGCAACGGCATCCCAGACGATAATAATGGATTATTCTGAGCTTCAATTTATCTTGGCAGAAGCTAGGGAAAGAAATTTCATTACCATCGGCGATGCCGCAACGTATTATGAGAATGGCATTAGAGCCTCGTTTTCATATTATTTGGAAAGAATAAATGCTGGCGGTTGGAACGAGATTGCTGCTGATTTACAAAGCTTCGATCTAGATGGTTATATAGCCCAGCTTGCTGTAGCTTATTCCGGAACAGCAGATGAAAAGCTGGAAAAAGTGGCCTTACAAAAATGGATATCGTTGTTTTATACCGGTTTTGAAGCTTGGTCGGATTGGAGGCGTACCGGAATGCCGGAAATTATTCCCGGTATAGATGCAGGTAATGATAAATTGGTCCCTGTAAGGTTTCAATTTCCTAACGAGGTTAAATCAACAAATAATGCAAATTACCAACAGGCAGTTACCAGAATGGGAGGAGATGACTTAAATACCAGACTTTGGTGGGATGTTGCCAGTAATAATTAAATGGACAATTAAGTAAAGTTTATTATGAATCTTATAGACCATAGGGATTCCTTCCCTATGGTTTTTTTCTTAAAAAAATAAATCCTTTTTCTAGTTTATGGAGAGATATTTTTTCTATTTCATAGTATATTAGTTTCCAGTTTAAAATATATAATTCAATCAAAAACCAAGATAAATAGATATGGGCAAAGGAGTGAAGTATAAAAAAATGGACAAATCCTATTTTGAATCCAGGGAACTTAAACGCCATGCTGGTGTTTGGTCCTTATGGGCCTTGGGTGTAGGAGCGGTGATATCTGGGCATTTTTCTGGATGGAACTTAGGTCTGGCTTCAGGAGGATGGGGTGGTATGTTCGTTGCTACCTGTATTGTGGCCATAATGTATGTTGGGCTTACCCAGAGCGTTGCAGAAATGTCTCCTGCCCTGCCACATACTGGAGGAGCATATTCTTTTGCCAGATCGGCCATGGGACCCTGGGGTGGATTCTTTACTGGCCTTGTAGAAAACCTGGAATTTATACTTACACCTGCTGTAATTGTTTTTTTCCTCAGTAATTATATGCAGGGCATTTTTGAAACTGCACCGGAAATGTTGCCTTTTTGGTGGTTCGGATTTTATACCATCTTCACCCTGCTGAATATAATAGGAGTAGAACTTTCTTTCAAATTCACTGTCACGCTCACCTTATTGGCTTTGGGTTGTTTGGGCATTTTTTGGGTATCATCCATCGGAAGTGCCGATTTTACCACTTATGCCTTGGATATTAAAGCTGGTGCCGATGGCAGTGCCGAGCATTTGCCAGGTGGAGGAGGTTCATTATTCCCGTTGGGCTGGGAAGGAGCCCTCAAAGCCATGCCCTTTGCGGTTTGGTTGTTTTTGGCCATTGAACAATTGCCATTGGCGGCCGAGGAGTCGATAGATCCGAAACGGGATATGCCCAAAGGGTTGACCTATGGGATTATTACGCTGATTATTTCGGCCTTTTTAATCCTTTGGCTTAATGCTTCAATACCATTGGGGTCTTTTGCGCTTTCTCAATCCGGGGAGCCTTTATTGGACGGATTCAAAGTACTGTTCGGTGACAACATAGCCAAACTTTTGGCATTGTTTGCTTCCATTGGTCTCTTGGCATCCTTCCATACCATAATTTTTGCTTTCGGGCGGCAGATTTATTCCTTGTCCAGGGCAGGCTATTTCCCTGTAATATTGTCCCTTACCCATAGCAAAAGAAAAACACCTTATACCGCCTTGATATTGGGATCGGTGATTGGTTTTGTGGTTTTGATGATTACCAAATTTTTGGCCGGAAATGAAAGTGAGGTCTTTATAGGAGGTGCATTGCTTAATATAGCTGTTTTCAGCGCTATGTTGTCCTATATTCTACAATGCGGTTCCTTTTTGTTGTTGAGAAAAAACAAACCTGAACTGGAAAGGCCCTATGTTAGTCCTTTTGGGAAATTTGGTGGCTGGACCACTATTGTACTGGCAAGTGTTATTATATATTTTCAGCTACAGGATCAATCCTATAGAACAGCGGTTTTTATTTCCATGGGCTATTTAATAATTGGATTGATATACTTTGGACTTAAAGGAAGGCATCGATTAATACTCTCTCCGGAGGAAGAATTTGCCTTGGAGCACGAAGCGAAAAAAGCACTTGTAAAAAACTAAATTTTATTCCGCCAGCTGGGCATAAAGCAATATTTTTATGGAAGATATTCTTGGTACCGTACGGCTGGTAAAAACATAGATATACAACCACTCCCATAAGGCAAATACACTGGGGTTTTTAAACTATGTTATTACAATAATAATCGAATAATCAACCAAAAAGTAGTCAATTGCACCTTAACTATCAATAGATTAGAAGCAAAGGACCAATAGAGAACAATAAAAATTTTTAAACCTATGAAGAAGGAAGAGCCAAAAATGACCATCAAATCGGTTAAAGATTATATTAGTGAACATCAAATTGAAAATATAAAATTGGCGGTAGTTGATGTTGATGGCGTACTACGAGGGAAATACGTAAATTCTAAAAAGTTCCTTTCTGCTTTGGATAAGGGATTGGGATTTTGCAGTGTTATCTTTGGTTGGGACTCCAATGATGTTTTATATAAGAACGATTCCTTTACGGGTTGGGCAGATGGCTTTACGGATGCAAATGCTACCATAGATGCGGCCAGTATGAGAATATTGCCAACGGAAGATTATAAATCGGTTATATTTTTAGTTGATTTTTCAGAGAGTAAAGCTGCCAGTGTTTGCCGAAGGTCTATACTGCGTAAAACATTGGATAGACTTGGGGATATAGGATTTACGGCAAGCTCATCCTTTGAGTTCGAATTTTTCTTATTCAATGAGACTCCAAAATCCATTCGCGATAAAAATTACCATAATTTGGAACCTATGACACCTGGTAATTTTGGATATTCCATATTGCGAAGTTCTACCCACGCGGACTTTTACCACGAAATAATGGGCCTTTCCCAAGAGATGGGTATGCCTTTGGAGGGCTTACACACGGAAACGGGTGCGGGAGTACTAGAAGGTGCTCTTGAATATTCTGAGGCGCTTAGGGCAGCCGATAATGGGGCCTTGTTTAAAAACTTTATAAAAGTGTGGGCACAACAGCGTGGTTTAATGGCCTCTTTTATGGCTAAATGGTCTTCAAGTTATCCAGGGCAATCGGGACATATCCATATTTCTTTACAAAAGAAGGATGGCTCCTCTGCCTTTTATGATAAAAGCAAGGAACATGGAATGTCAGACGTGATGCGGTGGTTTATTGGGGGGCAACAAAAATTGATGCCTGAATTATTAGCCATGGTAGCCTCTACATGTAATAGTTATACCCGACTCATTCCTGGCTTTTGGGCGCCTACGGCCGCCTCTTGGGGTATGGATAATAGGACCTGTGCGCTTAGGGCTATTCCGGGGTCGGAAAAATCCCAAAGAGTGGAATATAGAGTGTCTGCAGCAGATATTAATCCATATTTGGCGTTAGCAGCAGCCATAGGTTCAGGGATATGGGGCATAGAGAATAAAATTGAACCAACTAAAGCCGTGGATGGGAACGCCTACGATGTGGATTTTCCTCAGGAACTACAGTTGCCTAGGACCTTATCACATGCTGCCGAGAAATTTAAGAATTCAAAAATTGCACGAGACTTGTTTGGTGATATATTTGTAGATCATTATGCGTATACCCGACTTTGGGAAGATCAACAACAACTTGGAGCCATAACGGATTGGCAATTAAAACGTTATTTTGAAATAATTTAAAAAAATGATAAA
>Ga0105051_10007077_pt1 | contig 11828 bp, 16 predicted proteins | sample FRY02_FD_78383 | JGI IMG/M metagenome (GOLD analysis project Ga0105051, IMG submission 78383) | Freshwater microbial communities from Lake Fryxell liftoff mats and glacier meltwater in Antarctica - FRY-02 (megahit assembly) | ecosystem: Environmental > Aquatic > Freshwater > Ice > Glacier...
CACCGGTTCCAGCCGCCGCCAGTCGCGAGCGATCACTGCGCAGCGACGCCAGGCCCAATCCGGGTCCAGCCGTGACAGGCGCACCAGTTCGTCCAGCGCGGCCACCGCCTGCGAGGCATCGCCCCCCGCATCCAGCAGGCTGATCCGCCCCTGCGCCACCGGGTCCAATGCCGCCCAATCGCCCCCCAGCATCGATTTGGCGCGGGCGCGATTCACGGTGATGTCGTGGTCCGCCTTCATGCGCTCGGCGGCGGGCGCAATCACGGCATTGGCCGCCGCGACGATTTGGGCGGTGGAGCGGTAGTTCTCGGTCAACCAGACCGGTTTGGCGGCATAGTCAGCCTCGAACCTGCGGATAAAGTCGATGGATGCCCCGGCGAAGGCATAGATGTTCTGGTCATCATCGCCCACGGCAAACAGGCTGATCCGCAGATCATCCTCCAACGACCGGCCCGCCACCGCGCCGATCAGGGCGTATTCCTCGGGGCCGATAGCCGCCACGATCTCTTCCATCGTAGCGCCGTCAGGCTGCTGCAGCATCGCGATCAACAGCGCCTGCTTGGTACCCGCGCGCAGGGTCGGCGGTTTTGCCACAGGTTCAGCCTGCGCAATTTCTCGGGTGGCTGAAATGGAATTGTCGTTAACCGGCGCGATCCCGATGGCCAACAGCCCAGAGTCGGTGACCACCAGCGTCGTGCCATGCCCATCGCCGGTTTCGCGCCAAAGCGGTTCGCCCCGCCGCAAGTCGGCGTCGACCTCTTGCAGCCAGCCGTGTTCGACCATCTTGGTCACGGCCATCTTCGCCGCCGCCCCGGCCAGCCCCTTGGGCAGTGGCAGGGCGATGTTATCAGGGCGCTGGGCCCCGGCGCTGAGGATGATGGTCTGGGTTTCTGTCAGCTTCGTCATGGCGGGTTCCCCTATTGGTCGTTGGCGGCAAGAAAAGCGGTGATGCGCGACATCAGGTCGTTGTGGCCGTCGGCGTCCGTGCCGATGATCACGTCGCCATCGTCGTCGCGGTCCAGATCGGCGATCTCGCGCAGTAGGGCGATGGCATCATCGCAGGCGGTGAGGCGTTCGGCCTCCCAAGCGGCTGTGATCGCGTCCTGTTCGATCTGATGGCACTGAGCTGGATCACGCGGCATATTCGCCCTCCTTGAAGGCGCTGTCGGCAATCTGGCGCAGCAGGCTGGCGTAGTGGTTCAGGGTGCCAACGTCACCCCAGTTGATCTCGTCCGGGTGGATGTTGAAATGGTCGTCGCTCAGAGCTGTCAAGCGCGCCAGCATCGCGTCGATCTGGAATTTGGTGGTCATGAAGGCGTCTAGGGCTTTGGCATTGTCGGTGGCGCGGCGGGTGGTCATGGCGGGATCTCCGTGGGTGAGTTGCGTGGTTCTGGTCCAATCAGAGTCGCCCCATCCCGGCGCGCAATCAACTTTATAACAAGCAATTTCATTACTTTAGCCGAGGCGAGAGGCTGTTTGGCAGATTTGTCTTGGCGAAAGCAACCCGACCGTTCTGATCTCGCGCGCAAGGCGATCCCGAGGGAACGCCGCACCTCCGGGCATGTGGCCCAAAACAATTGGTAGATGAGCGTTGCGGAGGCTGGGGTGCGCCAAACCGCTATGATAGGTCTCCAGGAACAGCTAAAAAACCTGCCACATTCGGGATGATCTGGCAGACTTGGCATCCCCGCAAGGAGCCTTGGCGATACCGAAACAGCCCGTCTTACCCGGTCTTCGCGGAGCGATGAAGAAGAAGCAGAAGCGATGCGAGTTCCCGGCGGAGATGGATGCGGTGGTGCCCTAGGCGCGGTTGTTGGCGCTGATTAACCCGCACTACCCGAATGCCGGGCCGAAGGCTGGCCGCCCGCCGATGCCGCTGGAGATATGAGCCGGGCGACGACGGCATCCTTGACGAGACCTCGATCCTCAACTTCCGCCACCTGCTGGAGCGGCACGGACTGACGCAAGCGCTCTTTGCCGAGGTGAAAGGGCATCTGGCCGACAAGGGCATCACGCTGCGGTTTGGCACGCTGGTCGAAGTGAGCTGGCGAACGCCATACGTTCGAGGAAGCCCGCGCAAAATCAACGACGCGCCGTCCTCGACCAAGAACACGGCGGGGCGCGTGATCCCGAAATGTCACCCACGAAGAAGGACAATGACGAGTATTTCGGAATGAAAGCGCACATCGGCATCGATCCCGACAGCGGCGTGACCCACAACCTGAATACATGGACCGCCAAGCTGCACGACGCCGCGTCTGGCACGAGTTGCTGCATGGTGAAGAAACCTCGGTCTGGGCCGACAAAAGATGTGATAGCGCTGAGTGCGAGACTGCGTTCACGGGGTCGGGCAAGGCTTGGGGCGTCATGCGCAAGGCCCCGAAGGTTGGCAAGCTGCACCCTCTCGACGAGCGGGACAACCGTATCATTGCCATTGTGCGCGCCAAGGTCGAGTATCCGTCCCGCATCATCAAGCGCCAGTTCGGCCATGTAAAGACGCCCTATCGCAGCCTCGCCATGAACCAAGCCCAACTCTTCACGCTGTTCGCGCTCGGCAACCTGTTCCTGGTGTGATGGAGGCTGATGGCATGAGTAGGAGTCTGCCCAAAATCCGCCAGGATGGCGGCGGCGAAGCCGCAAAATTGGTGCCGTTTGCCCGAACGCAACCTCACCGCAACGATCAAACAAACAAATCGGCGCAGACGAAGCGCTTGATCAGACGTTCCCTGAGGTTTCGACCGCTGGCGCTAGGTGTAACCACATCAGGCGCGCCTGCGACAATCAAAGCTGGGAAAGTGCGGAATTTCAGGAAAACCACCTCCGTGATCAGGTGGCAGCCCCGCGCCGACTTGCCGGTTCCTGTGTCATGATATCGCCCTGATCGCAGGTGAGATTACTGAGCACCAATTTCAAAGTTGCGGTGTTGTCCGCGCCGACAGTGACTCTCTGGCCTGCCGAAACAGCGCCGCGATTTTATGAAAGCGGTCCGCATGGGGCGAAGTTCTACGCCAGCCAAGGACGACCCGGCGTGGGCATGCCCCTGGTAGCGGTGTCAGTGCGATGGTATGACCGAGCGCGACGCCCGCATCCACGGCAAGTTGCGGCAAGAGCGTCAAGCCCAACCCCTCCTCCACCATCGAAATCAGCGTCGGCAGACTTGTGGCGGCAAAAGCGTCGCCAGGCGGCGTGCCCATCTCGGCATAGGCCTCCAGCGCGTGGCGTTGCAGGCAATGGCCCTTTTCCAATAGCAACAGCGAGGCCTTTGCCAGCTTGGCACCGGTCACATCCAGGCTGCCAGACAAGGGGTGCCCAATAGGCGTGGCGAGTTGATAGCCATCCTCGAACAACAGTTCCGTCTCGATATTGCCGACCGCATGGGGCAGCGCGACAAGGATCAAGTCAAGCCGACCATCGATCAGACCTTCCACCAGCGACTCTGTCAGCTCTTCGCGCAGGAACACCCGCTGGTCGGGCCAGATCTTGCGTAACAAGGGCAGCGCACGCGGCACAAGAAATGGACCCACGGTTGGAATGGCCCCCAATCGCAGATCACCTTGCAGCGTGCCTGCCTGCGCGTGGGCCACAGCCTCAATATCGGCGACATCGTTCAGGATCACCCGGGCACGGCGCACAAGTTCTGTCCCCAAGGGTGTCAACATCACCGACCGTTTCGAACGCTCTGCTAGAGGTGCGCCAAGGTGATCCTCCAACTCCTTTAGCCCCGCCGAAAGCGTGGGTTGGGTCACATGGCAAATGTCGGCCGCGCGTGAAAAATTCAATGTGTCGGACAGGGCGACAAGAAAGCGAAGCTGGCGAAGGGTTGTCATTCTAGCACTCTAATAGATTTTTACTATGACAGTAAACCTTACAATCAATTTCCACTATTTATTCAGCAGGCGTATCACCGGCTCATCGCAACACCAAACCCCAAGAGGATGCCATGAACGCCATTACCCCGACGACGATCCATCAAGCCCCCGCAGGCCTTCCCCGGATGAACGAACCCGCGCCCGATTTCACCGCGCTTACCACGCATGGGATGAAATCCCTGTCGGATTACAAGGGAAAATGGCTGATCCTGTTTTCGCATCCGGCAGACTTCACACCAGTCTGCACGACCGAATTTACCGCATTTGCCAAGCGCGCTGATGATTTCGCCGCCTTGAATACCGAGCTTTTGGGTCTGTCGATCGACAGCCATTACGCCCACATCGCCTGGGTGCGATCGATCAAGCAAAGCTTTGGCGTGGATATCAAGTTCCCGATCATCGCCGATCTCGACATGAAGGTGGCGCAAGCCTACGGCATGATCATGCCGGGTGCGTCAGATACCCAAGCCGTGCGCGCAACCTTTGTGATCGACCCCGACGGCAAGCTGCGGGCCATGGTCTATTACCCCATGACCAATGGCCGTTCGGTGGATGAATTCCACCGCTTGATCGTGGCTTTGCAAACCTCGGCCGAACACAAAGTGTCGACCCCGGAAAACTGGCATCCCGGCCAGCCGGTGATCGTGCCGACCCCGCAGACGGCCGATGCAGCCGATGCCCGCATGACCGAAGGCCTGAACACCGTTGACTGGTACTTCACAACCAAGATGCTCTGAGCCCATCGCAGACACGCACGCGCCTGGCCAGCTTTGGCTGGGCGCACAAGCAAGGAGGACCATGCCATGATTACCACCCCTATCGTCGCTTCGTTCTGGGACGAACCCACCGGAAGCTGGCAATATGTCTTTCACGACCCGGAAACGATGAAGGGCACGATCATCGACCCAGTCTGGAACTTTGATCCCCTGTCGGGTTCCACGGCCCTGCGCGATGCGCAGATGATCCTGGATTACGTCCGGAAAACGGGGATCAAAGTCGAATGGATACTCGACACCCATCCGCATGCAGATCACTTTTCTGCCGCTGTGTGGCTGAAAGCCCAGTTGGGCGCGCAGACCGGCATTGGCGAGCATGTCGTCAAGGTTCAGGCGCTGTGGACGGGCATCTACAATCTGGGCGACGACATTGTGGCCGACGGCCATCAGTGGGACCGTTTGTTCAAGAATGGCGAGACGTTCATGGTTGGCAACTTGCCCGTGCAGGTGATGTTTTCCCCGGGTCACACCATGGCTTCGGTCAGTTATGTGGTTGCCGATGCGGCCTTTGTGCATGACACGTTGATGATGCCCGACAGCGGCACCAGCCGCGCCGATTTTCCCGGCGGGTCATCGGCGGACCTGTACGACAGCCTGCAACGCATTCTTGCGCTCCCACACGCAACGCGGCTTTACGTCGGCCATGATTATGCGCCGGACCGCCCCGCCGCCTGCATGGCAACGGTGGCCGAGCACCTTGCTACAAACATCCACCTCGCAGACGCGCCAGATTGCGCTACGTTTCGACAACGTCGTGATACCCGCGATGCCACGCTGGCTCTGCCCAAACTGATGCTTGTAGCCTTACAAATCAACATCCGTGGCGGCCGCGCGCCAGACCCCGAGGACAACGGTCGGCGGTATCTCAAGATACCGATGGACTATTTCGAGGAACGCTGAAGGGGCAATTGGGCCATGTGGGAACCAACGAGGAAACATGATGCGTGTTTTGACAGGACTGTGCATGGCGACGATGCTTGCTCTGGGCGGTGTTGGCCCACTGCTTGCGGATGAAGCGATGATCGAAGATTTTCAGATCCAACCCGAAACCCGGTGGTGGTTCTTTGCCGATACCGTGATGGGCGGCGTGTCTTCCGGGCAGGTACAGTTTCTTCGAGACGGCGCCCGCACATTTGCGCGGATGACCGGCCTTGTCAGCACTGAAAACAACGGCGGCTTCATTCAGATGCAGATGGATCTGCCGGAACCTCCACCCGAAGGCACCACCGGCGTGCGCCTGATTGTGCGTGGAAATGATCAGCGCCATTTTGTGCATCTGCGAACAAGCGGTACGATCCTGCCCTGGCAATATTATCAGGCGCGCTTCGATGTGACGCAGGGATGGGCAGAAGTGCGTCTGCCGTTCACAGCCTTTGGGCCATCCGGTGCGATCCTGCGCGATGTGGTGCGTGAAAGCAGCCTTCGGTCGGTCGCCATCGTTGCCTACGGCCGAGAACACGCTGCGGAAATCGACGTGCGGGAGGTGAGTTCTTACTGATGCAAAGCCCGCGCTGCCCAGTCAGAGCGCGCGGGTTTCACCTGATGACTTAGCCTATTCAGCAGCAACGGCGGGTGTGGTCTGATCCGAGCTGAAATGCTTGCGATAAAGGACCAGCACGATCCAGACGGCACTCAATTGCGCCGCAACCGATATGGCGGACAAGACCCAGTAAGTCGTCCCGAACTTGTCGATCAGCCCCACCCCGACCAATCCCTTGTTGATGAAGAACTGCAGCATCACGGCAAGCGCCACGCCCGGGCAGACAAGACCGTAACTGCCTGCTGATACCTCAGGCCCGGTCACAAACCGCCCAAGATACCCTTGGGCCCGCAACACCGCCACACCGAACAGCAAGAACGCGATCTGCACGCCCAGAAAGGCTGACAGCACCCACAGATAGTCGCCGGGCGTTGCGTGGGCGTCGAAATGCGCAAGGTCAGGATGCCCAGCACGGTCATCAACGGCACGATGATCGTCAGGGACGGTGCGCCTTCAGCGCTGGTGCCGTGCTGCGCCATAGACACCAGCCCCAGAACCACCGCCAACATCGCGATCAGAGCTGAGATCACCAGAAACACAACCGCCAGAACAATGGCCGCGCCTGCCGTTACCGGATTGGCCGACATGGCCGCCGATTCGGACAGACCGACACCAACCATGCCAGGCGCGAAGGCCGGCATCACCTGGGCAAAGGAATTGTTGCCTGCCCAGTCAAAGCCGCCTTTTACAAAGATCCGCCCATAAAACACGCCCAATTGCGCCAAAGTCAGCAGCCCGGTCACGAGGAACGCTGCAATCGCCAGCGGAAACAGATATTCAACCACGCCCCACAGCCCTGGCACGAACACCAGCCCCAGAACAAAGCCGACGTTGATGGCCATCGCAATCGCCAGCGGCAGGGTTGTCAGTTGCGCCTCGCCATTGGTCTGGCGCAGCCGGTCATAGGTCGGGCTGCGGCGAAACGCGGCAAAGCGGCCCAGATTCCAGACCAGCAGTTTCAGGTTCACAAAAGCCGCTCCCGCAATCGCAACCATGGCAACCGCGATCATGGCCATTTGCAACGGATCGCCCTTGCCCTAGGTGAGGGCAAGATCCTCGAACACCGGGACCTGCTGGCCCGAATGCGGCACCCACATGTACAGCCACAAAAAGAACGACACCGCCAAGCCCCCCGCCCCGACCGAGGCGAGAAAGTACTGCGGCACCCATTTATCGGTTGGTCTGGCCATCATGGTCTCCTATGAAAAAGGCAGCGCTAGCCCGATGCCTTGCGGCCGCGCCGTGGTTCAGGGGTTGGGCTTGCGGAAGAACAGCGATTGCGCGGTGTAGACGAGGATTGCGGCGCCAACCGCCCCCATTCCTGCCACCCCCAAAAGCACGATCAGATCGACCGGCCCGCCGATATCGCGCAAGTGCGAACTCGTCATCACCTGCACGAAGAGTACCGCCGCCACCGCGCCAAAAGGCATCGACAGTTGTGCCAGCAGGAACTTGTGCCACGAGACCGACCGGTCGCGCACAAGCACGTAGATGTATCCAAGCGTCACCAGCACCGCAGCGACGACCATCGCCCAGAACAAGCCACGGCCAAAGATTTCCTCAAACACCGCGATCAGGGTTCCGAATGTCAGATCTTTCATGGCGGTCCCCCTATGCCTTGCCGCGCAGCATGGCGTTATAGGTGGCTTTCAGCGCTACCTCTTTCATCAACCAGCTGATCCACAGCTCTTCCAGCGGCGCTATGATGCCGGGGAACGAGGGGACCAGATTGTTGTGGTAGTCGAACTCGACCAGCATGGCGCGGCCAACGCGGGTGATCATCGGACAGGAGGTATAGCCGTCGTAAACCTCGGTCCCCTCGCGGCCCTCGATAGCGGCAATCAAGTGATCTTCAACCACCGGCACCATCCATTTGACGCTCGCAGCCTTTTTGCCCTTGGGCACTCCGGCCACATCGCCAAGCGCGAAAATCTCGGGGTAACGCAGGTGACGCAGGGTTTTCATGTCCACCTCGACCCAGCCCTGATCGGTCCACTTGTCGGCCCATGACAGGCCCGACTGGCGGATTACGTCCGGCGCACGCTGCGGCGGGATGACGTGCAAATAGTCATAGGGCATTTCGACATCGGTCTTGGTCTCAATCTTGGTCCCGGCATCGAGTTTGGTCTCGATAAAGGTCGCGCGCTTGGTGCCGGGATCAATCGATTTCAGCACACGGCCGTAATAGCCGTTGAAGCCACGCTCTTCGAACAGCATCCGCAGTTTTTCATGCACGATTGGCACGGAAAACAGCGTCTGTTGCGGGGCGGCGTAGTTAATTTCATACTTGCCCGCCCCCACGCCCCGGCTGGCGATGTCGTCGATCAGGAAGGTGTGCTTCAACGGCGCACCGGCGCATTTCATCTCGGTCCCCGGACGGGTGAACAGGCCCACGCCGCCCTCTTGGGTGAATTTCGACGCCGCCTCCCAGGTCTTGGCAGCATATTGCGGCCCGGCATACAGTGCGCCGATGCCGTTTGTGCCCACCATGTCGAGCGAGAACCCCTCGATGGCGTCGTGGTCCAGCACCAGACCGGGGGCGACGATCAGGAAGTCATAGGCGATGCTCTGCCCGCTGGTAGTCGCCACAGTCTTTGTGATCGGATCAATCGCCGCGGCGTTTTCGGAAACCAGCGTGATCCCGTCTGGCAGCCAGTCGCTGTTCTGCGACAGGGTGTAGGACGCGGGCTTCAATCCCGCCGCGACCAAGCTGAGGCCGGGCTGATACAGATGTTCGGCCCGGGCGTCGATGATGGTGATCGCGGCACCTTCCAGCCGCTCGACCAGCCGGTTGACGAGTGCCGTGCCCGCAGCCCCAGCCCCGATGATGACGATCCGCGCCTTGGTGGCCACACGCGCTGCACGCGCGGGCACGCCAAGGCTGGCTGCGGCCAGCCCTGCAACGCCAAGGCCCAGAAAAGCACGGCGCGATGTCGGTAGACCTTTCAGGGTCATGGGGTACTCCTCCTCCTCCTCCTCCTCCTCAAGTATCTTGTATTCTTGGCACAAGTTTCGCTGCGCTGTTTTGATCTGAATCAAACATTTTCACATTTCGGAATATGAGTCTGGACTATGCCTGCACGTCACTCCCTCGGCTTCCCAAAGAAAGCCGAGGGAGAGGATTGATCAAAAGCTCATGACGCTTGTGCCAGGTGCCACGATGGCGGCACCCATTGCATCAGGGGCGGCGGCGGTGACGCCGTCGAGCAGAACCGACGCATCCGCAGCCTTACCGGGCAAGTAGATAGCGCAGACCTGCACCTTCAGGCCGTTCTTTTCCATCATCATTTTCATCAGGCCTTGGGGACTTGCGTCTTTCGGCGGCTGACCGGCGGTGGCCGATGCGGGCGCCTCTTTCAGGGCAATGTCGCCTGCAGGTCCGCACAGCAGCATTTCAGCCTCGGCACCGGCAGCCATGGCGTTCATGGTCAGAACCATCGCCATCAGCTGGGTCTGCGCTTCTGGCGCGGTCAGGATGGTGACGAGTTTATTCGGCCCTTCGGCCTGAGCGGCCGTGCCGAAGGCAAGGCCAAGGGCTAGAACGGATGTGGCAAGTTTACGCATGGGATACTCCTGTTTATGCGTTGAAAGGGGTTATTCGGGCAGGCAGATCGTGCCTGCGCGGATGGCAAGGGCGGTGCGCAGGATCAGCCCTGCGACGACGGCCAGCAGCAGGGCCAACAGGCCCGCACCGATGACGCGGTGGGGGGCAGAAGACGCCGCCTCGGCATAGCCGAAGCTGGCGATGGTCAGCGCGGCAATCGGGAATGACAGCGCCCACCAAGATAGCGCAAAAGGCATCGTGCGGAACTTGGGCGCCTGGGTCGCTACCAGAGCCGCGAACACATAGGCCACAGACAGCAGGAAATGCCCGAACGGCCCGACCTCTCCGCTGATGCGCAGCCACGCCGTAAAGGCAATGGCGGGCGGGGCGATCAGGATCATCAGCGTCGGCACCATCTTTCCCGGCAGCGGGTCGTGGAACATCAGCCTGTTCAAGACCAGCGTCAGCAGAACCAGCCAAAAGATCAGCCCACCGGAAAAGAACAGCCACGAAATCTCGGTGTAGCCCAGTCTTGCCCCCGCCAGCGGAACGATCACATTGCCCACCGCCGGGATGAACCACGCGGGCGTCAGTTGACCCGGATGAAACGACCGGTGCCCGATCCAAGATCCGATCACCGCCAGCGCCAGCGCGCCTTGCAGTGCTGCGCCCACCAACCAGACGGCATGGGCAATCTGTGGCGCAGGCTCCAGCAGCGCCGCCGCCAACAGCAGAAGCGAAATCGATATGGCCGGAAAGAACGCAATCCGCACCGGGTGGTTCCATTCGGCCTTCGCCTCGGCGACGTGGAGCAGCACCTTGGCAGCGTAGCCGAAAGTGATCGCGGCAAACATCGCGAGAGACAGGATCAGTGCGGCGGTTGACGCGGTATTGGAGATGGCAAAGGCCCGTTCGGCCGACCGGATGGCCAAGGTTGCGCCCATCATCCCCATACCGATGGCAAAGAAGGTGACGGGATAATGGGCAAGCCGCGGTGAGGTGGCCGGATGGGTGTCGGCAACGGTCATTTCTTTTGTCCGGAACAAGGAAAGGGGAGTGTTGGCCAGGCGGTGGGGGGTTACCCCCCTGCCGACACTGGGCCCGCGGGTCACCCCCGGGGACGGCGCGACGGTGTGGGGCCGTCGCGGTTCAACATCTTTTCGTCTTCCTTCATCTCCAGCCACATCGCGTTCATCACGGCGAAGATGGCGGCCAGCGGAAGGCCCAGAAGCCAGGCAAAGTACCACATTATTTCAATCCTTTTCAGTCATCACATCAATTCTGTTTTAGGGGTTTAGCCGTTTGCATGGCCTTTGCCTTTGCCGTTACCCGTGCCTTTACCGCCACCCGCCGCGCAGCGTTCAAAGGCTGGCAGATGATTGTTGATCGAGGCATCACGCAAGTTGGTAAACACGCGAATGATGTCGGGGTGCCCTGCGACGGTAGGAAGCAGGTCTTCGTCATAAAGCCGGGCATTCTCGATCTCGGCCTCCACCCCAACAGCGCAAACCTCCGCCAAAGTGGCAGGCAAGGTGCCAATGAGCTTTTCGCCAGTAAGAAAACCGTTGGCCGGGGCCGCAATCCCGTAGGTTTCCATCAGACCCAACAGGGCGGCCTAATGCTTACGCTCGGCTTTGATGATGTTCGAAAACGGCCGGACATCGCCAAAGGTGGCCAGCGTCGCGGCATAAACCGCCTCAGCGTGGTATTCATCGTCCAGCGCGCGCAGAACGGCAGCCTTGCCGTTGTCGGACAATTCAGCCGCAGCTGCGATGCTAGGGGGCACCGCCGCTAGGCCAAGCACGCAAAACAGGGTTGAAAGACGTTTCATGATAGGGACTCCTTCAGTTTTATACGGTCCTGCAAGTGATACGCTTGAACTTGCTGTTTCCGTCGTAGTATTATGAAATAATTGCATTTTTTAGTACACCGAATGCGAGTTTTCGCTCACATCAGCCTCGGTCACCTTGCCCCAAAGCACCTTGTAGACCCAAGCCGTGTACATCAGGATCAGCGGCATGAAGATCGCCGTGACCACCAGCATGATGAACAGCGTGAGGTGCGAGGACGAGGAGTTCCAGACCGTCAGGGATGAGCGC
>Ga0105051_10007082_pt1 | contig 11826 bp, 12 predicted proteins | sample FRY02_FD_78383 | JGI IMG/M metagenome (GOLD analysis project Ga0105051, IMG submission 78383) | Freshwater microbial communities from Lake Fryxell liftoff mats and glacier meltwater in Antarctica - FRY-02 (megahit assembly) | ecosystem: Environmental > Aquatic > Freshwater > Ice > Glacier...
CCCTGCAACCTTCAAAGGTGTCATAGCTGTGTCGTCATTAGTTCCAGTGGTTCCTTGTGCTGACGTGCTTAGCTTCCCTATTCCCGATACTGTTTCACTCCAGGCTGGAGCTCCTGCAATCGCAACGGAGTTAACATAAGTAAAAACGTCAGCGGCTATAGCAGCGTTGCTTGCGCCAGTGCCCGTGGAAACTTCACCATATGTAGCGTATCTAGTAACACCCACTACAGTGGTAGTCGCTTGTTGGTCTCCACCTACTCTCCATGTACCGGTTCCCGTAGTTACATAAATAACGGAAGGAGAAGCGTTGCTGTCCTGCCACTCAGTACCTGGAGGGTAAATATCCTGCGAGGTAGGCGCACGACTGGCGTTTATAAACTGAGGCTGTGTGTATAGATCAATCCCAGTATATGAGAGGGGATTGCTTGAGCTAAATGGGCTAGACATAATGTCTCCTGGGTGGATGTTTTAAAGTGTAAGTTAAATCTTTGTTTTGTTTTGCACAAGGTAATTGTTGTAATAATTATTTAATTTCGCTACGTTGTAATAAAAGGAGTTAAACAATGAACAAATATGATAGAATAGGTTCGTGGTATTTGGCTGATAAGTTCGAAATAGAGCATCGACACCTAAGATACTCAATAAAAAAGGTGATGCCAGAGCTAATTAATAGCGATCTGGTTTTAGAGCCGAAAGACACTATTAAACGAAGGTCGGCACGCATTAAGCAATACCTGTTAACCATTGAACAATGGCTTCAAGTTCTTATGGTCATGCGCCCAACGGAAAAACATAGAAAACTTAACAAATTTATACAGAATCTTTGGGTTGAAAAGACCTTAAGAGATCTGAAATAGGGAAAAGAGTGTTAAATTTATTTACAAAACGTGCTTCCACTCTCTCCCCTTCTTTATTCCACAGATAATAGAATCACAAACACCAACCATTTATGCAACTTTCTTATAAGGAAATCCACCAGCTTTGATTAGATGATTCATTGCGGCACCATAGGAGGGCATCTTATCTTTCTTCCAGCGGTGGAAGCCATTAGAGCCTGACGTAGTGGGTCCTACAGCTCCTCTGCTGAATATATCAAACATCCATTGAGGAACATTTTCGTATTCGTACTGAGGCCCTGCTGCCTCCGGAAATTTCCCATGAAATTGTACTTGCATCTTTTGAGTTTTGGGGTCGTATCTAAAACCATTCACCTGACTACTGGGGAACTCGGCAGCAGGAAGGTCTGGTTCGCTTATTATATCGCCTCCCCCTCCCTGGCTCGCCTCTTCCTGAATAAATAGCAGAACATCATTAGCGATCGCAAACAATTCCGTTAGCTCTTCATCCGAAAACTCATCTTGAGATTCCATTATCATGGACATGAACTGTTGTACAAGATCGATTAATTCGTTCATCTTCTAAGTCCCGCTAAAGTTTGAGCTATTTGAGCTCCCATTTGCATAATTTGATCTCTATTTCCTCCACCGCCCTGCTGTTGCTGGCCCGGTTGTCCAGATCCTTCCATCCCTAAGCTCTTAGCTACCCAATCCAAGAATGAGATCCCTTCTTGCTGTTCGATCTTCCTTGCTAGACCCTGATAATAAGGTGATTGCATGGCCGCTTGAGCTGCCTGTGGTAAAGAAGCTCCTTCGGACATCTTCTTCTGTATAAACTGTAGAAGCTGTGGGAAATCGTCTTGCCCAATTTGCTGCTGTTGTTGTTCTTGCCCTTGCATCTGCTGGGCTTCTACGTCTTCAGCGATTGCTTGACCAGACAAAGGAGAGGGTTGTTGGGGCTGTCTGGGAGTAAGTTGGGTCTCATCTTGAGCTGGTCCGCCAATGCCGCTAAGTAACGCTCCTCCGACGGCTCCACCTGCTCCTCCAGCTAACGCGGCGACCCCAGTTGCAGCTCCTTTTAACATGTTTGAGCGCCCTTCATCTCTTCCTCTATCTTGCGCAGAAACTTTCTCGTCAGGACGCAAGGTTTGGGATTTAACTCCCTTTTTTAATCTTTCATTCTCTGCCTGTTCCGCTGGCTGTTTAAATCTACTTTTAAGAAATGATAAAGCAGCCGCACCGCCGATCCCACTTTTAGCAGCATTGGAAAAATAGGCCTTCAACTTAGGATTTATTTTAGAAAGTCCCTTTTGAGCTAGATCTTCGGGGACAAAGTCACTTAAAAATGGTAATATTTTATTCATCTATGGGATCTCCTTTAGTTCGGGTAATCCAGACATCGTATATAAAAAGGCATCTCCTGCAGTGGTATAAGGCCTTCTGTAGTTTTTCAGTTCCTCACCTTGCCTGGTGTTAAGCATGTCTTTATAATTATCTCTAATAAAATTAATAATATACTGATCATCTAGACCTCTCCTAGCGGCTTGCAACCCTATAGTAAACAAGCTCTGGTCAGGAGTAATATTCTTACCTATATCATTGGCTATTCTGGATTCTTTTTCTCTAGATCCAATCCCTTTTCCTCCATACCTAGGCTTTTCTTTCGATAAAATATTATTCATTTTTTTATCTAAAGGGAAAGCCAAATTACGAGCGTAATGCGTAGATAAGTCTTGCGTTGACTGTAAATTATCCGAGAATACTTCTAATCCATTAGCTTCAGCATATCCATCTCGAAGGCTTTTAAGTCGATCTCTATTGTTACTTGGGCTTGCTCCTATCCACGATTCAGCTCCCATATCTCTAAGATTTTGAGCATCTTTCGCTAATCTAAATCCTAACTGTTTGTATTTGGATAATACTTGGTCCGGATTAGCCCCCTCCGCCACTTCTGCTCGAGCTCTATTAATCATATTATCTTGAAGACTCTCAGGAAGATCATCTAAAATACTTTCTTTCTGTAATATTTTACTCCATTCAATGGGCAGATCTTTTTTTATCTTGTCTTGCTTTTTTTGAAATGCTACGTCTCCTTCAAGACGTTTTTTATCTTGTTTATCCACGAAGACTTCTGCTTTATCGGGATTAGAAAATCTTTTATTTAATACCAATCTAGCAATTTGCGCATTTCTCTGAGGTATGCTTATCGGCTCTAAAAAAGAAGCCCCTCTAAGATCTTGACCTTGCGGTATTTCTCCAGGTATTTCCCCTTGCATCCCCTTACCACCTTGAGAGGTTGTGGGTACTGTAGTTCTTGTCCCTACCTGAGAAGATGGATTTCTATCCGTTGATATATTGTTTCTTGGGGAGTCTGTTACAGACCCTCTTGGAGAATACTCCGGAGAAGGGTCTTCTCCGAGTCCAGCTTCATCTATAGACGCCTTCCTTTCTTGCTGTTCTTGTAAAAAAGGAATTAAAGATGCGGCTTCTTGCGGGGAGTATCCACCTCTTACTAATTTAGACATGCTTTGAATAGGATCTAAGGATTTATCTCCTTTTTGAAGCCCTTCTAAGGCGCTAGACAAACGATAATTCTTTACCTCTTTAGGGATCTGTTCGGACAAGCCTTGCCCAACTCCCTTCCCTATTCTTCCAAATATGTTTCCAGAAAATGGATCATTAATTATTTTCACCATGGTTACCTCTGCCCAAATTGTGGAGCGTTATAGTGATTCCAAGCTTCAGGTTGTTTGTACCCTGCTAGATTCTGTGGTCTAGGCGGAGCCACAGGCGCTGCATTAGGAGCCTGCTTGTTCTGACCAAACAAACCAGATAGAGCCGAAATCCTACCCCCTACATTTCCACTCATTCCAGAGGCAATGCCTTGCGCAATACCTGGCAGCTGATCTAAGAATCCGCCCTGTCCTTGAGTATATAAGTTCTCTACTGTTGGTTGAAGCCCTTGTTGCCCTATGCCAGCAAGCCCAGCGGCTCCCTGCTGCCTTAGTTGAGCACGGATAGCCCCAAGTCTCTCTGAAAGATCGGTTCCTGCATTCACTGCTGCGTTCCTAAATCCTGAGCTAGATAGACCACCAGAACCCATACCTGCGAACTGCTCACTTAGACCAGGTATAATGTCCTGGTTAAACTGCCTCATCTCAGGTGCTGCCATTTGGTCAAAAGTGTCTCCACCCCCACCAAGCAAGCTCCTATAATAGTCAGCTGCTCCGCCGAATGCTCCACCTGCTCCAGATCCCATACCAGCATTTTGCAGCTGAGATTGTAACCCTTGTTGTCCAGGAGCTAACCTGCTTTGCTGGCTAAAGCTTCCTTGTCTGCCGGTCCAGAAATTTCCTGTTCCTGTGCTCATAAATACTCCTATATTTCTTGTATGTAGCTAATTACTGCGACACAACGAGTCCATTCAGCGGCTACGGTTATAATTACATTTGTTGCGTTCATGCTTAAGGTGTCTGCACTATTTGGTATGGGCTCCGCAACAAGTGTACTCGAATTGGTAGCACTTGCATACAAACCTAGCAAGGTAAAATTTGAATCGAAGGTTATTCCATGAGCAAAATTGTTAGCTCCAATGGAAAGAGGACCGCAATCTATCACCTTTTTTAGCACGCTTCTAAATTCTTGCGGCTGATTTGCTCCTGGGATAAATTGCTCCCCACTTAAATACTCTTCGTCTAAAAGCCAACCAATTGATCGCACATTGACCGCATCGGCAATCTTTTTTAACTGCTCAACCAAAACAGGGTTCGTCTCTTCCCAATTATCAGGTAGGGTATCAGATACTGTTAGGTAAGATTCAAACTCTTGGCTAGTAGTGCTCACGACATTCTCTCAAGTTCTAAGGTCCAATAGAGGTTAGAGAGGGTACTAGATCCCGAACTATTTAAAATCTGAAGAATGTTTCCTGAGCTGGTAATTTCTAGTTTAAAAGTAGCAGTACTCCCACTGGTAGTAGTTCCAATAAAGCTAAAAACGGCTCCCGTCCAAAAAATCGTGGCTGAAACATATCTTAAAGCTACCGTATCAAAGGCAGAAAGCCTGCCTATAGCTCTATTAATTCCGGTGAAATCTAGTACATTCGTAGCAAGTCCCGCAACCAGCTCAATAGCAGCTGCTGTGGACTGTAAGTTAGTAATAGGAGTAGGCACGGCATTACTAATTCCTCTTGAGTATTGAATTACGCCTGCATTACTAGTATCTTTTGCATAAAGAACAGGGTTGGCGCCTGTAGTGGGATCGCTAGTTTGATCTGGAGTAGTCACTTTCTTGTGAAAGCCATTGCTCCCAGTATTATCACTGAATGCGTAGTGGTCTGTTCCAAAGCTAGCATCTAGTTGGATGTTGTTATTTAGCAGAGATAGCTGACTGCTGCTAAGTGTATCTGTGCTTTGTGGAATATTGGCAGTAAACGCGATAGGTACCTCCTTAAACGTGTTTCCACGTATTTTATGTTTAAAATAGTTTAGCTATTTATACTCTTTCAATAGCTTAGATTTCTCCCAGCAGGCCTCCGCCATATTATTTGAGAATCAATCTGCACCTTGCTTTCTTGGGCACTGCTATTCATTTGAGCATTCGACAGGGTCCACTCAATCGTAATGAAGTTTCCTCTAGCTGCACAGTAAACCCTTTGCCAGTACTTAGAACCCTCTATCCCGTTTAGCTTTACGGTAGGCACTACGCTATTAAAGAAAGAGTCTGGATTTCCTGTAGCTGGGACAACGTTTTCAGGAAGGGTGTTCACTGGGCTATTATTGTTGTAGTCCATGTATACATTCATAGTAATTTCCCCTTTGCTTGTGGAGGCTAGGAGAACGTCTACATATCCAAGCTGAATGTTTTGTCCGTCATCTAAGAAATTAAACTTCTTGCTTACAACGCTAAAGTTATCCCTGATCGCTATTACTCCTTTTCCAACGTAGGAAGCTGAAGAATCTGCTCGAGGAAGGTCGAATAACTGAGTTTGAGAATTATAGGTATAGATATAGAAAGTATCCTTGGAAGCTTTAACAATCCCAAATATTCCATCGTTCAAGCTGGTAGCGAAAGGAGTTCCTGCAGGGATGCCAGAGATCTCTATAACCTGTCCATCAGCTAGGTTATGATTTGGCGACGTTATTAGAGTAGCCGTCGGAGTAGCTCCAGTGATGGCCTGTATAAATAAGCTCATGTCATTCGTCACTTGAGAGTCTAAATACTCTATGAATCCTTGTTGGTTACCCGCAATTATAAGAGGGACAAGGGCAGGCCTATTTGACCAAGGATAGTTTTGGTTTTCCCATGATTTGGCGGGGTCAGTAGAGGGGAAATCCAACCAACGGGCAGACTTATCAGGTTGGAAGTTTCCAAAACATGTGAGAGAGTCTGTAAATATCGCCCATGATGCATTCTCGTAGTTGTATACCAGTCTTCTATTCGGGTAGACATCGGCGGTATCCTTGTCGGCATACGTCCAGTAAGCTAGCCTTTCCTGAAAATTCCTAATTCCGTGGACTCTTTTTGTTCCTGAGTCTGTATTGCTAAACTGAAATACTAAATCAGGGATCTTTATATCTATTCGGACGCTTTTAGTGCTGTCGCACTCTACAATCCCAAGTTGACCCACTCCTACTAAAGAAGTATCAAACTGGACCGCGCTAAAAGTAGACTCTGCTCCAAGTTCTGAATTAATCTTTTGGATTTGGAAGGGGGCTATACTCCTTCCTGTATACATGAGTTGCCAGGTGCTTCTCTCGCAATACACGACCAGATAGTCGCGGACGAATCCCACAGCAATAATAGATTGCGACGTAGGTATATCAAGAAAACCTCCTTGGCCTCTTATATCATCTCTCCAGGCATTTTCATTTACATCAGTTACTGTTGGAACGGCTTCGTCGGAGAAAGGGTTTCCAATAGCTGCCCATCGGATTCTATTTGAGAAAGAAGTAGATCCTCCAAGAGTTGCTCCCTCCAGAGTGTTGAACGTGACCATTCTTCCCCTGAATGGAAGCATAGCCAGACATTGTTGGAGTTTAGTCCCGACTGAATCAATTGTGGGAGCAAAATTGACCCAAGCTGTTCCATTCGTATATCGAATGGGATCTCCTGCGCTTCCTGAATCATTGGTTACCCAAAATATCTTTAGGTTGCCAGATCCAACCCAATAGTTAGTATTCCAAAAGAAATCTGAGTCTGTACCTGACCATGTAGTGCCAGATATAAACTCTTCCCATCCATTAGAGTATTTGTAAGCATATTTGGTATCAAAAGCAATGGTTGATTCATTATTTGTAGCATCTTGCTCTCTTCCACATAGCCCCATAGCAGGCAAAGCAGGAAAATAGTTTAAATTAGCTTCAGAGGGTATCCCTGTTCCAGGAATTGAGGAAAAATTAAGCGTGATAATGCCGGTAGCGTAGTTTATAGAGCCTGAGCTTATAGTAAATGGCCCCGAAATTAGGAACATAACACCGTCGGAGTTTGTATCCTGATACAGAGTTTCGTTACCAAGCCCTTTGTCTAAGTAGAACGAAACTGTTCCAGCCTCTATCTGTGCATTTGGTTCTGTAGCCCTATAAGTATCTAATAGATCGTTGCTATAGGTTGCGGTTCCGTCTGGGTTAGGCTCTGTTTCTGCAGTTAGTTTACGGCGTAATCGATCTAACAGGCTGAACCCTTGCTTGCGCTTAATTCGCTCTCTCCAAACGTAAGCATTCTGTAGAACAGGGTAAGCATCGTCCGGAAGGATAAAATCTTGTCTAGACTGTATAAGTCCTTGCTCCATCCCCTTGATATAAAGAGGTCTGTATCCGCTCATTAATACCACCCCTGCCCGTAGCCGTTGCTTCCGTTTTGCCCCTGTATCTCAGACGCGAAGAGGGTAACGTTTCTGCTCCCTATCTCTTCGGTGCCTTGACGCTCTAAAACTAGCCCTTCCTGACGCTTCATCCCCTCTTGTAATCCTGCAACTCCATCAAAATCTTGACGATCTCTGAGTATCTCCTGAGAGGCATAATAAGCAAGCAGCTTCCACCACTGATTTAGTATAGGATTGTCTGTGCTAAGGAGGAACTGGACAGGAGTTAAATACGTCTCAATCTCCACCTTATGCACCTTATCGGGAATGGGTCGAATGGTAAACTCATTGTTCCAGAACATCATACTGTATGGTCGTCCCGTTTGATACTGAGATACCCAAAGGGTAGCCGTCACAGCATTATCAGGCACTACTCCTGCGGTAGCAAAATTTATGGTAAACGCTCCAGTGACATAGTTAACCGAACCCACGTTAAGAACAGTAAGCAAACCTGGATTGCCTGTGTTTACATTATACATCCCGGGGACTGGCGGATTGGTAGTTTGGACTGGTACGGAGGTTACAGAGTTCGGGGTTTGCAACTGTAGATTCCCGTTGCCGTCATCAGCAATCGTAATAGCTGCACCATTTGTTGAGACAGTACCATAGACAACCTCTTTGCTTAAAAACGGGCCGGCAATAGTGAAACTAAGAGATTGATCTGTCCAGGTTCCACCGCTCGTATAGGCGGTATAAAGAGAGGAATCTATACCTAAAGAAAATGTATCAGCAGTGAGAACAGTTACCAAGAATGTAACACCGTTTACTTCTGTCATTCCTAGCACATTAGTTATATTAACATTATCCCCGGTGGAGAGACCATGGGCAACGCTTGTAACTACTGCTGGGTCGGCTGCTGTTATACCTGTGATGGTTCCGCTAGTGAGTCCTGAGGGTTGAAACTTAGTCGGCCATCTAGGCCACATGTTGTAAAACTGGTTCCTGTCCTTAAAGAAAGTCCCTTGAATGCCTTCTACATACATAGGAGCCCTAACACCTTGGTTGTAGTTAACATCCAAGGGATAACGGCCTATATTGGGTCTGGTATAAAAGGTATATACTGACCTCATTTGATCTAATTTTATTCCATATGGAAAATCTGTGCTGTACACATCATTTATGTACTGCGCAATGTCCGCAGCAGACAGCGACGACTCGCTAGAAGAAGCTGTGAGTCTTCTTACTTTTTGCTCTATTTGAGCGTAGGTGGATTGTGACGGGGCTACAACGGACATAAATTCTCCTATTTAGAATCCTACTGGTACGAACATATGCAAACCTGGTTCTACCTGGTCTGTATCTAGAGGCTGGCCATTAGTTCCGATTAGTCCGCTTCTCTTTTTCATCTTTTTCTTGGGATCGTTCACATCATCGACTAAACCTTTAGGAACATCGTAGGTTTCTCCGTGAAAGAATCTCCACATGGTAATAGGCTGTCCTGCCCACATACAGTATGGACGCTCTAGACGCTCCTCCCCACCATCTTTATGGAGGTACTGAGCTTTAACTATCTTATCGTCATCCTTCTTTTTCTTTTCCATTGTTGCTCTGTCTTTCTCAGCAAATCTCTTGAATCCAGTATCAGGAACTGAGTTACCAATCGTGTTGATGCAGCCGTGTTGTAAACCTGTTCTCTTGTGAATAATTACTTCTGTCATAAGGGCTCCTTAGTTACCTATAGATCCATCTACTGAATGGTAGCTGGCTGTAGTGGTGTTATATATATTCCTGCTTCCTGAGTATGTCAGAGTTGCAGGTTGGGCTTGGTACAAACTTGGCGTAACAAAAGCATCGAATTGATTCGAATCAATTGCTACGGAAAAACTTAAATTGTCAGCTGCTACGGCTGTTATTAGTCCTGTAAGTCCGTCTAGCTGAAAAATACCATAAGGAAACGGTATAGTAAAGGTTGCTAGCTGTCCTACTACGTAACTATTAGAGGTTGATACTGTCACAACCATAGGATTGGCATTAGTAATACCAGTAATAAGCAGGAAAGGTGGTGCTACCGGTGAAGGTGCGAGGAAAACGTTGGCGCTCATTTATGTTCCTACTTGTTATTAATAAAAGGGGGATTGCTCCCCCTAATCAGAAAAATTATATCCTGTCTATACTTCCAACTTGTAACTGATCCAGTTAATCTCGTCTAAACTGGCTCCTGCAGGACTATTTGCCCCGCCTGACGCGTAGAGGTAAGGAGTGAATTCTCCTGTTCTAAACGGTTGGAGAGAAAAATTATATCCAGTATACAAGCCAGTTGCTGGGTCATACTGAGTACTTGCTCCTGCAGGTGCTATCGTCGCGAACAATGCAGCTGTAGGAGATGCAGTTGTTAGAGGGAAAGCAAACGCAGTGAACGCAGTAGAGTTGATATCTACAGTTAACGTGTAGTTAGCTGCTGATACTGCTGTAACAGTTCCTGTAAGACCGTTGATCTCTATCATACCAAAAGAAGAAGGAACGCTAAAACGAATCTTCATACCAAGCGCATAATGAGAAGTTGGGTCTACAGAGAATCTTACTACAGCTGAGGCAGCCTGTGTGATCTCTGTAACATATAGGAAGCCTGGTTCTACTGCTGAGAACTTAGATACTCTACGTGTGAAACCTGCTGTTCCAGCTGTCAAACCTGAAGCTCTGATACCAGTTAAGGTATAAGCAGAACTTGAAGAGCTAGAGATCTGAACTAGCATTCCACCGTATTGAAGCATTCCTGTTGTATTGTAAATACGTAGAATGTCTCCATCAGCATAGGTGTTAGTCTGAGATACTACCGCAGGTGATGCATCTGAGATCGCTGTAATTGCGTTAGCATTCTGAGCTTCCACTACAGGGGCGGAGGTTACATAAGTAAACCCGTCTGATGCAGCAGTAGTAGCAAATGAATCAATAAGGATCGCACTTGATCCCGATTTTCTCCAACGAATTCCGCCATTAGCAGCAGACGCGCCAGCACCAAACTTGGAACCGTACCACTCACTAGCTACACATACAGTAGGGGAAGCCACTGCCATTTGCGTGATGTTAACTAATTTAACGTAGTCAGCTGAGCTAGGAAGATTTATTTTTACTCCTGCTCCTGTTGAGGTGAAAGAACCACCATCTAAAATTGTAAAGGCCATGATTTCTCCTTATAGTCTTTGGGTTACGTTCAAGCCAGAGATCCAGTTTTGGTTTGTAATTGCGCGAGCAATAGCAAACTTGGCATAAAGTTGGCTGTTCTGAGCAACTGACGAGACAACGTATGGAGGTCTATATCCAAGGATTGCAGAGTAGTTGTTCTGATCGATCTTAGCAGCTGCTTCTAGACCGTACATAGGTACTGTATATACTGTTTGTCCAGATGGCTGAGAAGCACCAGGAATCTTTGCAGCCTTAGAGGAAACAAAGAAACGGAATCTAGAAACTGAGCAATATTCCTCAGGTCTTAGGCCTTCTTGGCTTGGGTATGCGTTCTTTAGTAGAACACCCTGCACACTCTGTAGATCTGTAGTAATATCAGTACTTGCAAGAGCAATGAAAGAATCACGTGTTGGAGAAGTACCGAACTTATCCATAGCGTCAATTCCTTCTAGCATTGTACGTGCATCGTTCCCTAGAAGAATTCTTTCTACGTTATTGATATCGCTACGGCTGATCTCGGAAGGCTGTTGTCCGTTAAGTCCACCAACTGCGTTGATGTATGACACAGAAGAAGCATAAAGATCTCTCATAAGGAGATCTTCTTTTTCTCTTAGCCACTGACCAAGCAGAGCTGTGAATTTAGTTAGGACTTTGTCGTTTTCGTATAAAGTTATTTGTTCATTGATCACGACTGTCTTAGCGTAGATTTCCATTGTAGCATCGATATCAGAACGAACGACAACTTCTGGAGCTGGATCGATACCCGAACCGTCTAGCTGTCCGCCGTTTGTAGATAGTCTTTCATAACGAGACATACGAGTTGTTTTGCCGATATTAGCTTCGGCATAGTGCATATCACAGCCGAAGCTGTGGATAAGGTTGAACATGGGCGTAGACAATAGATCTTCACTAAATTGTAGTGGAAGCTCTGGGCTCATGTTATTGATATTAGTGATGCCAGTAGACATAATACTCACCTTTATAACAGTTAATTTCTCGAATGATGGC
>Ga0105051_10007085_pt1 | contig 11821 bp, 6 predicted proteins | sample FRY02_FD_78383 | JGI IMG/M metagenome (GOLD analysis project Ga0105051, IMG submission 78383) | Freshwater microbial communities from Lake Fryxell liftoff mats and glacier meltwater in Antarctica - FRY-02 (megahit assembly) | ecosystem: Environmental > Aquatic > Freshwater > Ice > Glacier...
CATGTTACTTATATTAAAAATAATTTTTGATTATTTATTAAAAGTAAAATTTAAAAATAATTTAAAATTAAATCTCAAGCATGTAAATCTAAAAAACCTTTGACTAACTGATTAAATAATCTGATCTCAAGATAAAAGATGCCTAATAAAACTTTGGATAAACATAAATAAGAGATGCTCTCTTATCGAAGGCATAAATTTTTAACTCCCATAAAAAATACGATGGAGCCATTGAGGCATATGGACTGGCCTTGAAAAAAACCATCGAAATCGGTAAAAAAATGGACATCGCATTTTTACTCATTAAAATTTATCTTGATCTCAACAATATCGAAAAAGTAAAGTAAAACATTGACGAATGCCATAAACTCTTAGAAAAAGGTGGTGATTGGTAAAGAAAGAACAGGCTCAAAGTTTATGAAGGAATCTACAAACTAATTATCCGAGATTTTGCGGGAGCCAGTAAACTATTCGTTGACGTATTACCTACTTTCAACGCAACTGAAATTATGGATTACTAAACTTTAGTTGCTTATGCCGTAATTACAGGCATTGTCAGCATGGACAGACAAACCATAAAAAAGAAAATCTTGGAGGCAAGTGAAGTGATCGTTTATCTGATGAAACTGCCTTAAATTAAAACTTACTTGGAAAGCTTTTACTACTGTCGATACAGAGACTTTTTTGTGAATTTCTTGTGGGTTATCGATTATGTGAAGAAAGACAAATACATTAACCTTCACTCAAGATACTTCATCAGAGAAACAAGAGTGGTCGTTTACTCACAATTTCTTGAATCTTATAAGACAGTGAGGCTTGATTCAATGGCAAGCGAGTTTGGAGTTTCAGTAGACTTTATCGACCGAGAGCTTTCAGAATTGATCTCAGCAAGAAGACTTCCATGCAAAATTGACAAGGTATAAGGAATCATCGAAACAGATCCAAGCGATTAAAGAAACAGACACTACAAGTCGACATTGAAAAAAGGAGATCATCTACTCAACCAAATTCAGAAACTTTCGAGGGCGATTGATGTATGATTGATGATGTCACTTATTTTAAATTAATTTTTATTACTTTCTTTATGAATCTGTTATTCATTTTAAAGTATCTTTATAATTTAAGTTCATAAAATATTTCATGTGGCTAACCCGAAAAGTATTAAAGTTCTTTGTGTGCTCACTTTATCAGCTTTAATACAATTTATGTGCTTATCGCTGCATGTTCAGTCAGGTATTATTGTAAAATGAAAATTAAACAGGTTGTAAGATGGATTTTTACTAATTTATGATAATTGTTGGAAAGAATCATTAAGCATAAAGTTTTTCTATCGATTAAACCTGAATAAATAATAAAAAAGGAAGCATAATTAATTTATCACACTTTAAACTTAATTTATATAATACAGAGGGTATTTCATCAAATATATTTAATATCAATTTATTTAGATGGCTTTTCATTAAACTGTGAAATATGAAAAATATCTCCGTATTCCCGAAACTACCAGAATTTTCAATATTATTAAAAGAGTATTCATAAGTATAAATTGTTTATAAAATAGTATTGAGAAAGTATTATCGTGATAAATTGAGTTATAAGCGTATGACTATTTTAAACTGAGCTTATAAAAATTAAATAATCTCTAATAAATGTTGTCAACTTCAAAGCTTGAAGGTTTCTCTCTTAATCAATTGAATATTAATGAAAAGCTGTTCAAGAAACGTAAGTTTACGAGTCATATGATTTCCCCTCTCGATAATTACAAGACGGAACTCAACAATAATGCTTATGAATTGAAAAATAAATATCCTACTGTAGAATTAGACTACATAAAATCCCTGTTGTAAGAGCTCTAGAATAATTCTACAATGGTAGTGTAAATTTTAGAGTAAGACCAAAAGAAAATGCACAAGAATTCGATGGAATAATAAGAAAGAGTTTCAGAAGCTGAAGCGATGAGCCACTAAGATAAAATTCAGATGCAATAACACAAAAATCAGAAGCCAGAGATACCCAACGCATAATAAATAAAAATCCTGCGAAACTCTTTGGCGAAACTGTTCAAAAAGATGTCTTTTGAGAAGAAATAAAAGTAATAACTGAGCAAAAAAGTAGGAATTTTATCAAAATAAAACTAACACTTAAAACTCATGAATCAGCAGCTGCTCAGATAACAAATGAACGATACGGACCTGATGAAGAATTTAGACATCTGTTGAAACAGAAATAAGAACTCTCATGGGATGCCCATTTAATAACTACTTTTTGGAGTGACTCATTTATATTGCTTTCGGACTTTATTATTGCTTGTTCTCTTAAAAATATATTATTTTGTTTGCTTTTAAATGTAGTTTAATCAATTTATTGATTATCTTGTTCAGCTCTAAACTTATTAATTGTCACTAAAATTGTAATCTCTTAATTATGCCTTATTCAGAAAATATATTGTCACTTTTTAACGTTTAATGAAAAAATGTCATAGAGATCTTTATTTTTAAAACTAAAACGGCCAATTACTTTAAATTATCTGAGATATGATTTATTTTTTATATTTAGCGGTAGTTAAGGGTTAATCAGATATTAGAGGTACATTTTTCCTCTTTTTTTCTTTATACGCCGAAAAGGGTCCACTTAAAGGATTAAATCACTCCATATTCTTAGTCCTTCATTTCTGCTTGCCTGCCAACTTCCCCGGCCTAGTCGTAGAACTGTCTCCACCAGGGTTCGAAATTTCTTTTTATATCCCTTCTTCTTCTGTCCATTTAAACATCGTACTACCTTTAAAGACAATTCGCAACATCATTGAACTCCTCCTGACAGTTAAATACATACCAGAAGAATCCTTAACCGAATCGACAATTAGAAAATTGTATGATGGGTTCGTAGCATTTACGTCTTTGATTAGAATAAAAATACCTGGCAAGTGGCATGGCCTCATCAGAAAGCTCTTCCTATCGTATATTGAGATTAAGATTAATTTTCCAGCTGTTGCCTTTGATTAGTAAGCATGTTACCTTTGTTATTGTAAACAAATACCTTGAGCTATGGGAGGACGGGTTTTTACTTGATATTCTGGCTATGGTTATAAGCGTGGAAGCTTTGTGTTATCGACAAACTTATTTACTACCTTATAATTTCCCATTTATTTACTTCCAAAAATCCTTAACGAGCTAAATCTTTTTTGTTCAATTCTAACTTATTAAAATTACAACTCATTAAAATATAAATGTGCTTGATTATATACATTTTTATCGTTGTTTTGATGAATATATTACCAAAATGGTTAATACAAGTTTTACCTGCATGATAAATGGATTATCAGCATTTGTATAAGATTTCAAATGTCCATGATCAAATTTATATGAATACTAAAATCTTAAGCATTATTTGACTGAATTAATGGTCATAGCTTTTTTACTAACAATATTTGAGAATTGTAAATGTTAAATTTAATTAATAGTCGTTATCAAATTTATTCAAATTTTATAAATACATAGGAGATTATTAACATTTCTTACAGTCGTTCTAATAAACTTCAAAGATTATCTTCAGTAGTCTATCTCTAAATCCTACAATATCAGACATAAATTCCACAATAATCGTCAGATTGTTTCGATATTTTTCTAATTAACTAAATATCTTATATGAAAAAGATGCAAAGCTATTTAATGAAACCTTAGTAACTAAAAAAGAGACTGTAAAATCCTAAATTCCGATCTACATTCTTATAATGGAGTAAAAGCAATCGATCTCTAAAGAAGGAGCATAGCGTAAAACAGAGCCGTTAAAAATCCCCATTGTAGAATTATCAAAAATCATTAAACCTCCATAAGAAAAGCATGAACAAGTAAAACATGCGACCAAATTCTAGCCTTAATAGGAACCAGTCGAGTCTTGATAAGATCTAATTAAATTGCAACAGAAACTAAACACACATAAATAAGAACGCCCCCAAGAACTTAAAACTAAAAGTAGTATCGAAATAGGGAAAGTAACACAAACAAAGCCCCTGCTCGACCCAGGCCAAGAAGCGGGCAATCTCATAGAACTCGACCAGCAACGCCCACAAAAACTACTCAAGCAACAAGTCCCTCGACAAGAACCTTATCAGCAACCTCTCATCAAAGCATCGCTACAACAGCCTATCCTCCATCATGGGCAATGAGAAAAGGAAAGAAAGGGCAAACAGCAGTCTTGATCGATAAACCACCCACACCACAACCAAATAACCTCCAGGGGTCTCTAAGCTCAAGTACGGCTATCGGACCAGACAGGGCGTGCAATTGACCAACCCCAACAAGACTAACCAGGATAGTTTACTCATTAAGACCAATTTGACCACCATGCAGGGTAGCTCCATGTTCGCGGTGGCAGATGGCCATGGAATGTGGGGGCATCTTGTATCGCAGTATTTGGTTAAAAACCTGTCCAAACTGATTTAGACACAAATTAACAGCAATAAATCGCTGACTGATGCTATTTCGCTCGCTTACAATAAACTTCAATAAGGACTTCAAACTAATGCCTAACTCAACGCGTCTTGTAGTGGCTCCACTTTGGTCAATGTAATCTTGGAAAAGTAAGAGATCATTTGTGCAAATGTAGGCGACAGTAGGGCCATACTGGCCAGACAAAGTATATTTCAATCTTAAATTAGTTGATAGGAAGAATTGGTAAATGATCTACCTCTCACAAGATCATAAACCCACTCTTTAAGGGTAGAAGAAAAGGATACTCAAGCATGGAGGCAGAATACATGCTTTTAGGGACTAAAAAGGATGCCCTGTCGGTCCTCAACGAGTTTGGCTACCCACTCAAAGTAATTTCACTCCTTATCACAGATATGCAAGGACTTGCTATGAGCAGATCGTTTGGAGATAATGTCTCAAAAGCTGTCGGTGTCACTCACATTCCTTAAATTATCAGATTAAAAGTTGACAAAAGAGATCGGTTTATTCTGGTTGCCTCAGACGGGGTTTGGGAGTTCATTTCGAACCAAGAGGTACTTCAGCTTTTGGTCCCCTTCTATCGAGACAATAAACTCGAGTAAGCTTGTGATGCACTAATGAATCTGGCCTATGAGAGATGGACTGTCTAAGACAAAAGCATAGTCGATGACATTACTTTAATTCTCATTTTCTTTGATCACCATAAGTAGCCGACAAACAATAAGCAAGACAAATGAGGTATGTCCAATTAGATTAATTAATATTTTACTATCATTTCTTGATTTCACTACCGTGTATTTGCATACATTATCGGTTTGAGGATATAATATTTGAGTTAATATTTCAAATTAAAAAGATAAATTAATATGAAGGACGCATAGTTTAAATGAATACGAAGAATATCAAACTTTGACTTTCTTGACGGTTTTATTCTCTTATTCTTCTGATTACTGTTTGGACTGCTACAATTCTCTTCTTTTTTAATCGCATTTATATTGAATCTTTTATAACAATGAGGCGTATTTAGCCTGGTTCATGAATCCATTCTTGAATAAATTCTCTTGCAAACCCTTTTTAATATTTATAAAGCCAACTTAATAGAAAATTGTTTTAGCTTGTTTATACTTCGATTTATAGAAGTGTTGAGGGAATAATCTACCAAAATCAATCGAAAAACGTGAATATAAACGACCTTGAGAGTAAATAAGAAGTCCGTAGTTATTCTATAAGAAATCTAGACGTGTAGTAATGTATATTTAGGTCTATATTTCCATACTTTAATGGATTGCTATTTATACCTTTGTTATCATACTTTTTTGACATTGATAATCGAGTAACATTTTGTATGGAACAAATTTTACTGGTTAATCGTTCTAATTGAAGTAAAATAGTGTTTAGTTCTCAAGAATAGAAGAATAGTAAAGAGCCATCCATTTTCTTAAGCTTATTTCCACATCTTCTCTGATTGGATATCCTCTTTATTGTAAAAACTCTATCTTTTTATCATTCTTCCATACTCTAATGTCAAATTCATCCGACTAAAGTTCGCAAATGTAGTCCTTTTAAGAGAACATTACGACTTTGTTCTAAAAGATTAAAATCAATGATTTTTCCATTGTAGCCAGAGCGATTTAAGGACTTGAAAGATGAGTCGAGAGAATGTTGAAAATTAGTTGGCGCTGTTTTACACCTTCTTCTGTCTCAATTCTTTGCAGTTCGATATTTTCAATATAGGCATAGTAAATGTAGGCTTAATCAAAATGAGGAGATACTCGACTTTATGCAGATAGTAGAAACACATATCTAAATTTTTTGTCTGAGCTTACGAATAAGAATGTTTTACCAAGTCTAAGTGCTCCCAACTTAATATTTTCTGTAAACTTTTTTAGTTGTGGACTAAAGGTGGAGTGTGAAATGAAAGAGATAAACTCCTATCGACCAAAAGAGCACCCATCAAAACTAATTTTTAAGTAGTTAAAAGTGTTCAAGGTCTTTTAGGAGCTTATTCTAAAATATTTTGCATTGAAATATTTCGAGGCTTCATAGATCATGGATATAGCATGAAAAGGAAACTTAATTTCCAAGGCTATATTGTATAAAAATCCTGTTGAGAGTGTTAAATCTTTAGGAAACTTTTTGGACTATTTTTATCTTTTCTCAAGAAGCGTAACACAGTTTTAACATACTTAGGACTTGAAGATTTATTAGTTAGCGAATTCAAGAGTGAGGACTAAGTCATTCATCTATTTTCTGTTTTAGAGAAATCCTCCAATCATGTAAATGATATTGTTAAACATGACAGCACTAAATGAATGAATCCCTCTTAAGGGACCATTTTTAGGTTAAATGCGTGTCCATCGAGAAGCGAATAAATCAAATATCCAGATATCTTTGTAAATCTTCGCGTTTAGTCTCTGACCACCGATTAGCAACAAGTACTGATTATTTATTCTCATCAGTTAATGGTTAACTCTTCCTTACGGAAAAACTTAAATACTGAGCTTGACTTATATAAATTAAGCCGAACTTGTTTATTAAAGGATAATAACTTCATAAAGGCTTGAGCTGTACCCTCCTGTTTATCTATTAATTCCACCAAAGATAAATAACCTTCCATTAATTTACACTGCTTTTGATTGAACTAATTTAGAAGGATAGTTTGATTAAAGTTGTTTCCACTCTCCATTTTTAAAGATAAACATGTCTTAAAAGTATTTTGTTTTGGAAAGAAAGTTAATTCCTCCAATCAGGAGGAGATATTAGTTTTTTACACTTAAAAATATCATCGAATCTCGAGGCTAAGGAGTGACGGTTCCTTTTTTTTAAACTATCCTCCATCCATTTGTGAAATTATTAAAAGCATGTAAATCATTGAAATATTTATCTTTATTACTACCACCAAAGACATAAATTTATTGTTTCAGGACTGCAAGTCCATGCGAGTCTCTTGGGCAGGGAGTTGATTATAGCCTAAGTTCATGCCATTTATTATTCTTGAGGTTTATGGCACAAAAGGTCTTTCTTAAAAATAATAATTACTGTATTTTATATTCCATCTGGTATTCCTCCAAACATGTAAATATGCTAGGCTAACACAGTGGAAGTCTGATTAAGGCGAATGTTTGGAATAACAGAGAATGTTCTGTTATTTATAGAAAAGGCATTATTGTTTGTCTTTTACCTAAAATTCATGCATTTCCATCTACAGGCTTATAAGGAGAAATTGCAACTACCGATTCTGAACTATTTTCTAAGATTTATTGGGTGTGTTACTGAAATCATTTTTATATTTAGCTTAAAATTATAAATTTCAAACATCTAAAGATTTAGCAAATTAAAATTAAAGATTTAGAGCAACTTTAAATTAGCAAATTAAAAAGTAATTAGTGAGAATTATGAATCTGATATTAATAAGAAGATTTTATCATCAAATACGGTGTTTATATGACAAATACGGTGTTTATATGATTAATAATTGTAATATCAAGAGTATTGAATCACCACTGAATTGAGTTAAGGTCACAGCCTCTGTATATTTTAGAAAGATTCTAAAGATGTCCAGATATATGTTGTGGTATGACAGAGCCGATTTAAAGCACGATAATTTCAAAGGAACATGGCTGTATGATATCATGTTGTTCAATGTGCGTCTCTCCATACTTGTTAATGAAGAGTTAGGTTGAGAGGCAGTTCCAGGCGTTAAAATTCCAAGTGCCTGTGAAGGCTACAACAGGGACATTAAACTAATTAGCCAAGGTGACAACATTCTAATTGCCCTTCTGGGTGAGTCCGGTGCCATTTCCAAAGACAAGATCCAACTCGAGAAATATCTTGGTTATGGTGCCATCCATCAAGCAGGCGACATCCTCATAGGTACAGACAATATTGTCCTCGCCCTTGGTAAACAGTTGATGATTGGGGTAGAGAAAGACCCTCCTGTTGGCTTTAGTCTGCCATGAGTCCTCCCTGGACAGGACTAGGATTGTGTCGTTGGGGGTTATGTACTGGTTCAGGTACTTGTTTAGGAGTAGCTGTTGGGTGGATTTGTTCAGGGGGTAGGGGGAATGTTTTTGCAGGTGGTCTTGCAGGGTTAGGAGGGGGGAAAGGACAGGGCGGGTAAGGGTCGATGCAAGGGGATTGTCTGGGGAGGATTTGGGATTGTTTTAGGGCTTTTTGGAGGGCTTTTTGAGGTTGGGGTAGATAAGGGACTGTTTTGATGACTATTTTGGGGCTTATTCTTTCTTCCATTACTGCTTCTTTGCTTATTACTTCTGTGGTTATTACTTCTTTTTCTACTACTGTCTTTTTGTCTACATTGCTTTCTCTTCTTTCTTTTTTTACTTATTTATTTCTTATTTATTTCTTTATTATTCCTCAATCCTCGCTTTTTATTTTGTTTCAGTTTTTTACGATTACTATCGTTTGAGCATTTATTATCTTTCCAATCTTTTTTGTTATTTTCTAAGAGCTTTTTATCGTGCTTTTTAATCAAGTTAGGCAGGTTGCTGTGCCTGAATTTTTTATTCCTATTTTTTTCTTTTCTTTTCTTATTGTTTTTTCAACCATGCACTTGTGTTATTCTTTTACATTTATCTTTCTTACTTGGTTTTGGTAGGGATTTGAGTGTTTAAATCTACTTAAGGTTCTCTTTACTACGACATTATTTTTGTGATAAATTCGAGATAGTTTTTATGTCTTTAAAATAGGGTTTTTGGTAATTTTTATGAAATTGATTTGAGTTGAATTTCTTTTATTTTTTATATAAAATTAGTATTTAAAGACGTATGTAGTTGATCTTAATGATCAAGTTATTGGTTAAACTTTATTAAGAATCAAGTGTTTGAAATATGCTTATAAAATGTACAAATAATAGAATTTACTTTTTACTTATAGTTTTTCATGCCTTTGCTGCTAATTTTTCTACAAGCCAGTCCATACTTTCATTTAAACCAACTCCTGTAACAGCACTGCATTTATAAATGGACCAGTCTCTATTTTTTATTTTTGAAAGGCCCAATACATCGCTGATATCTTTTTAAGAAGCAGAATCTGGCAGATCCTGTTTATTAGCGAGAACAAGAAGTGGCACATTTTATAGAATTTATTTCTAATTCGAAAAAAATGTACGTTTAAGACTTTTGAGAGTTATTCGGATGCTTTAGCGAATCTTTGTTTGTCCCTACTATCAACGACGTACAAAATGGCGTTAGTTGAAGGGTAGTACATTTCCCAGTATTGTCTATTTTTATGTTTTATTATGGTACCTGTTGATATTTACAAATGACATACCTGATTGAATTCTGTCCACCTAAGTCCCATACTTGAAACTTTAAGTTCTTGTATTCAACTGTTTACATGTTGAACCCGATTGCTAAATTTAGATTTAAAAATACTTGGAACAGTCTCCTTTACTTAATTTAAATGTAGTTTGTCTATAATGTTAATAATTGTATGAGATACTTAAAATGGTTGTTTTACCACTGTTGTCCAATCCAATGATTATGATTTTGAGTTATTTTTTTCCTGAAAGTTTGCTAAAAATCTTTGTAAAAAATCCACCCATTATCTCTTATTTATAATTTTGTTTCAAACTTGATTAGTTTTTATAACTAAATTTACTATTTTCTTAAATCTCACAATTACAAATTCAAACATATCTGTTTAAATATTTTGTTAAAAGATCTTAGTATTGTTTAAACCCCAATAAAAATCATAAAAACTCTCTGTTGAGAGAGAGTTAACATTTTTGCAAAATTATTTTTATGAAAACTTTTGAGGAATCAGTTTAGCAAGTTATCCTTTGAAAACATATTTTAATCGTCTCAAAGATGGTACTTGAAGAATTATCTTATAGTTTCTATCCATACGTCCTCTCTCATGGTTACGAAAAGTATTTAAAGTATTTAAGCTTCATTCTTAGCTTAAAGAATTTAAGTTTTACACTTAAAAAAAACACTGACACAGTACAAGGGTAGTATTTCAAGCGATTTCATGCCTACAATTCTGTCCATCATTAGAAATAATTGTTCGATATGTAAGTAACCTACAAAACAATAGAATATCCAGGGGAAAACCAATCTTAGAGGCTGAATACCCAGTGTCTAAAACTTACTGACAAGTTTCTTTTAGGTTGTGAAGAGTAATTCTTCGAAGAGCAGACACAAACCTAAATTAATTTTAACTGTATACCTAAGATTCCATCAGGGGAGGACGAAATGACGTTAAGGTTGATAATAAAATGGCAGTAAAATGATCTAAAGAGCTAATAAATCTACTCAACGGACAAAGAGGTGTAGCAAAAGGGGGCAATGTAACAGGAAAACGATTTACAAGGAATGATCTGATGTATTGGCGAGTACTTATCCAAGTGAGCCTCTGCCGAGAGCTGCCTGATCTTGACCATCTGACTAACCTGCTTGTCACAAATGAATATCTTGTACACCTTTAACATCTCCTCCTTGAACACGAAATACTGTGAATCTTTCAGGATCTATTTGCAGTCCAGCCTGATGATAGGTTTCCAGACCCTTTCGTACAGGTTCCAATCGACTCGTTTCCCGTTGTACTCGTAGAAGCACTAGAAATATCTTCGGTAGACATTCACTCGTTAGGTCGCTACAGAGCCGTAGCACAGATAATGCTCGATTTCACTGGCGATGTTTTATCCGTCCACGATCTTGAATGCCTTCTTTTAGCGGTCCTTCAGGTCTGTGTCTCTGTCGCCGCCCATGATGTTTTATGTTGAACTCAAGAAGGAGTACTTGTTACGCAGTTGCTGGTACTTAGTCGTCTTGAGCAGATCATTGGGAAATAGGAAACACGTTGATTATCTCACCTGGCTTGAGGATTTTATCTTTATTGACGCCAAGAACTATAAGAATGAACTGCTGTCATAAGTGTAGTTCACTGATTAGTCCTCTTAATCGTATTACTAGTTTTTTATTACTCGCGATGCAATGTTGTTGAACTCCTTTGATATCATTTATGACCATTTGTGTCTGTATATTTATATTTATGGATTCGGGTCGTATTATATTGGAAGGCGACGGGTGGACTTTTGCAGGCAGTTAGTTATCAAGCCGGTTATCTTTTATTCGTTCTCGGTTGATACTAAAGCCTTTAGAATCTACTCAACTGAAGGCTGCCATGTAGAGCTTAATTGCTTATTTGAGTTTAAAGGGTTATTTCCTTTTAGTATTGATGAAATTAGTTACTTTTTTACCTGCCAATATATTTTGCTTTCCTTCATCAGATTCAAGATGTCACTGTTCTAACTTACTGTCTCCTGAAGTAAAAATGCCATCAAAAAAATAATTCGAAGGGTTAATAAGTTCTATGGGTTAAAAGTTATTGTTTTTATTAAAAAATGTAAA
>Ga0105051_10007091_pt1 | contig 11818 bp, 12 predicted proteins | sample FRY02_FD_78383 | JGI IMG/M metagenome (GOLD analysis project Ga0105051, IMG submission 78383) | Freshwater microbial communities from Lake Fryxell liftoff mats and glacier meltwater in Antarctica - FRY-02 (megahit assembly) | ecosystem: Environmental > Aquatic > Freshwater > Ice > Glacier...
ACGGCGGGCCCCAGTATGACGAGACCACGTTGACAGTCAGTGGCGTGGGGGTCTCGCCAGACCGCCGCAGCATTCGCCTGAGTATCGGCGGCCTGAAAGCCGGTTATGCGGTTTACCTGCGCCTGGCGGATCATTTGCGATCCGAGTCGGGTAAGGCGCTATGGACCGCCGAAGCCGGGCACACACGCAACAGGATTCCCGGGCAGTCAAGCGCTGCTCCGCCGGCTGCGGACCCCGATGACGACTGGCGCGACCTGTTCGACGGCATGACGCTGTCCGGGTGGCGCAATTACGGTGGTGACGAAAATAATGTTCGCAAGTGGACTGTGCAGGATGGCACGCTGGCGCTGGTGCAAGAAGGTATTTTTCCGCTGTGGGATCTCATCAAGAGTGCTGTTCTGGGGGGCGGCAGCGGTGATCTCGTTTACTACCGCGAAAAGTTCCGTGATTTTGAGCTGAGCCTCGAGTGGAAAATATCTCCCGGCGGCAACAGCGGTGTTTTCTACCTGGTAAGGGATGAAACTGAAAAGGTTTCCTGGCGCACCGGCCTGGAAATGCAGGTGCTGGACAACGACGGGCATGCCGACGGGCAGATTCACACCCACCGCGCCGGCGATCTCTACGACCTTATGGCCGCCGACCCGCAGACCGTGCGCCCACCCGGTGAATGGAACGACGTGATGCTGCGCGTGAAAAACAACCACATCGAACACTGGCTGAACGGCGTGAAAGTGGTCAGCATCGAACGCGGCAGCGCGGAATGGAACGCGCTGGTTGCGGCGAGTAAGTTCGCGGACATGCCAGGCTACGGAAAAGCCGAATCGGGCTATATTGCTCTACAGGATCATGGTGACCCGGTCTGGTATCGCACTATTCGCGTGCGGGAACTGTCAGCTGACGCTGTGAAAACTCGCCAGGTACATTACTTTATGTTTTTAGCGGCCACCGCTCAGGCGCGCTGACACTGCGGATCTCGACGAAACATGTAAACACGGTAGACCAAAATCAGAGGGCTGGTCCTATTAGGGATAACCCTCAACGCCCATTGCCAATTTACCGACTCGACCGCAATCTTAAGAGTAATTCAAGAATTACGCACTATCTCCTTGAATATTATGGCTTTGTGTATTAAATTATTGGCATCACATGCGCTTTTTGGTACAGTCTTTGGCAGATAACACTCCATCCAGGCGACTTTGTCTATGCGATTACTGCCCGTACTGCTCTTCAGCCTGCTTGCAAGCACCCTGGTGAGCGCAGACGATGCGGCCCTGATCCGACAACTCGCCCCTTCAATAAATCCATCCGCAGTCTCAGAAGCCGTGTCCGCGATGAAATGCGCGCAACGCAACGGCGTTGGTGAAACGGCCAGCCGTTTGGCGATTATCGATTACACCATTCCGTCCCGGCAGCAGCGCCTTTGGGTCGTAGACCTTAAAAATCGGAAGCTGTTGTTTCAGGAGTATGTTGCCCATGGAAAAAATTCTGGCGAAGATATTCCGGATGCGTTTTCCAACCGCAATGGCAGTCATCAAACCAGTCTGGGCTTATTCCTGACCGATGAGACATACGAAGGCGGCAATGGCTATTCACTGCGGCTACAGGGGCTCAGTAAGGGCTTTAACGAATCGGCCATGGAGCGCCTCATTGTGATGCACGGCGCGCCCTATGTTAACCCTGTCGCGGCGAAAAAGATGGGCCGCTTGGGGCGTTCGTTAGGATGCCCGGCAGTGCGCACCGCAGTCGCGCAACCGATGATCGATACCCTGAAACTCGGCCAGTTTATTTATGCCTACGGGCCGGGAACAGCCAAACTCTCGGCGTGCAAGACAGAGAACCTGTCGTTGGCTGGGCTGACAGGGGCGCACAAAGCAACCAAAAGCTGATGGCCGTCACCCGGCTGCTCAGGTAAGGACACAGCCGCCCAAGAGCGGCTTTTTTGTGCTCCGCACAAGCGCAAATCGTCTATCATTCTCTGCCGACTGACCGTTGTCATTTAGCCGGTACCGAGATTGTATTCGCTTTGCGTTGAAATCAGAGGAACATGTCACCTCAAATCGCCCCCGACTCAACCGACTCGAATGGACGTCAAGATAATAAGACTTCTCTCACTATCACTATCACTCTCACTCTTGCCCTCCCCCAAGCCGCCAGTACTGGCCATCACCTGCGCGCTCGTGACTGGCTGTCAGCCCGGCGACGGCACGTTCACTGTCGCCGTGATACCTGACACGCAGAACATGGTGGACTTCAAGCACCAGAAAGCAGCGGGATTTGCGCATGGACGACAATGTAGCTGGATGGATGATATCCGGGGGTATTTCCAGTCTTCCAAGTAAGCTAAATCGAACACCCATCGAAGCGTTTGCGACGGATGCCCGAGACCCGCGCTGCGCTTGCACAACAGCGGCTTACCCGGGTGCGCGGTAAGGCACGGGATAAGTGGGCAATTGCAGAATCGCCGCCGCCTCTGCCGGTGTGGCGATCGGCCGTTCATAGCGCTGCGCCAACGCGACCACCTCCTGCACCAATTCAACATTAGTCGGGCAGCGCGCACCGGCATAGGGTTCCAAGCCTACCTGCACATGGCCCCCGCGCTTGATCGCTTCCTCCGCAATGCCACAGCCGACACAGTCAGCCCCAAAACTGGATACCAGCCACGGCAGGTCACAATCGCCCAACATTCCAAGATAGGCCTCGAGGCTGGCAGCCGTGGGCAGCAACCCGAAGGGCAAGTCATCGCTCGCAAAGTACAGTTTTATCATAGAGCCTGGGGGCAGGCGCCCCGCGCGATGGTAGGCCAAAATAAACTTGAGAAAACCCGGTTCGAAGATCGAAACACTGAGGCCGACTTTGAGTCGCCGACAGGTCTCCACGTAGTACCGCGAATCGTGCATATCGTTGCGGTAAACATAGGTGCTATCTGCAAACAGGCCATCGGTGTCCAGCAACGACAGGTTGAATGAGCCGGGGTCGCACAAACCCTGCCCCAGCAACCCCTCTTCGGCCATCCGCTCCACATGGCGATAGCGCACCTCCACCGGCACACCCTCCTGACCTACGGGCATGGTGGGCGTGAGTATCGCATCGGGCCTGAGCGCAAGCAGCATCCGCCACGGACGCGCATAGCGCTCGTAGTCCAGCTCGCCAGTGCCACCAAAGATAGATTCGTCTGTATGGTTATGAAGCAGGGCGGCGCCAGCATCCATACAGGCGACGGCATCCGCGACAATCTCCTCGTCACTGAACGGCACATGAGGATTGTGCGCCTTGCTGCTGGCGCCATTCAAGGAGGCTTCAATAATGAGCGGGAGACCGGCGACGCTGCTTGTCATGGTGGGGACCTGAGCGGGGTGATAAATGAGAACCGCAAGCATAACCTTCGCTGGGCGCCCAGCGCCAATCTCAGTAGCGGTTTATCAGCACCTGCGCAAGCGGTGGTCGCTCTGGTCGCTGCAGCAAAGGATCCCTTGTTGATCAAAACCTACATGGTTATCCTGAGCTTGGTAATAATAACGCTGGCGCTGCACATGAACTGGCTGCGCAAACACCCTAATTCTGCATCACTTGAAAACACTGGAGAGAGACAATGCCCCACAATAGAGAGCTAGGCATCATCGTTTATGGCGCAACCGGCTACACCGGTCGCCTGGTGTGTGAGTACCTTAACCAGCAGTATGGCATTGGTGGTGAAGTGAGCTGGGCCATGGCCGGGCGCAGCCAGGCCAAACTGGAGCAAGTGCGCGACGAGATGGGTATTGCCAGTGATATACCGCTGATAGTGGCTGACGCCGACAACCCCGATTCGGTCAATGCCATGGTGCGGCGAGCGCAGGTGATCATTACCACCGTGGGTCCTTATCAGCTCTATGGCTCGGATCTGGTGCGCGCGTGTGCTGAGGCTGGCACCGACTACGTCGATTTGTGCGGCGAACCTGCCTGGATGCACGACATGATCGCTGCCCATGGTGATGCCGCCAAAGCCAGCGGTGCGCGGATCGTATTTTCCTGCGGTTTCGATTCTATACCCTTCGATCTGGGCGTTCTTTTTCTGCAGGAAACGGCCAAAGCGAAACTGCAATCTCCAGTCAATCGCGTGAAAGGGCGCGTGCGCGCCATGCAGGGCACTTTTTCCGGTGGCACGCTAGCCAGCTTTAAGGCCACTATGGCCGCCGCCGCTAAACAGCCTGATATAATTGCGGTATTGATGGATCCCTTCGCATTGACCGAGGGTGCAAACGGCGTCAAGCAACCGTCAGGTATGGCGCCTATTTACGAGGAGGATCTGCACAGCTGGTCAGCGCCCTTTGTGATGGCCACCATCAACACCAAAAACATTCATCGCTCCAACTTTTTGCAGGGCCACCCTTACGGCAAGGACTTTGTCTACGACGAGATGATGCTCACCGGGCCGGGAGAAGCAGGTGAAGCCATCGCCAACGCGGTTGCGCAGGACAAAAGTATGGCGAGCGACACGACGCAACCGGGTGAAGGCCCAAGCAAAGAGGAGCGTGAGAACGGCTTTTACGATGTATTGTTTGTCGGCTCAAATGCCAGCGGCGACAGCGTAAAGGTAGGCGTCAAAGGTGATAAAGACCCCGGCTATGGTTCCACCAGCAAGATGATTGCCGAGAGTGCGGTATGCCTGCTGATGAATCCAGACGCGGCCAGCGGCGGCATCTGGACGCCAGCGGCTGCGCTGGGCATGCTACTGGTTGATCGCCTGCAGGCCAACGCGGGGCTGACCTTCGCCGTGGAAGACTGAACGCAACGCGGTGCAGGACAAAATCACGTAATGGCACCAGACCGTATAATGCCTGTCACCGTTTACGGCTCAAGTATTTCCTACTTCACCGGCAAGCTGGAGAATTACCTCCGCATCAAGGGCATTCCCTACAAACTGCGGGCGCTGAGCCATCCCCGCACAGCGCGACGAATTAAGGACCATACTGGCTCCGCGCAAATGCCGGCGCTGGAACAGGCCGATGGCCGCTGGATGGGCGACAGCACGCCGATAATTCAGTGGTTTGAGGCGGCATACCCAACCCCTGCGGTGATAAATGCGAGAGCAGGCGCCTACCGTATATGAATGGCCCGGCCTGCTCTGGAACACCACATTGGAAGGTTGCCCAGGTGAATTGCTGCAGGGTATCCCTGCAGATTGGGGCCCATCACCCACCTTGGAGTAACAAGAGCGTAGCGGTGCAGACATCAGTAATAATCGGGTTTACTGCCCGGATCTTGCCAACAAGATTCGTTACACACCTGCGGCATCCTGAGCCCCGCTGAAACATCGATAAAGACGATGTGACAGTTTTATATTTTCGAATTGTACGACTAGTTGGGGCCCCGTATACGTACGTATAGTAGAAAAAAACTCTCGTCAAAGACGAAACACTATGGAGTCACAGACCTATGAAATTCATTAAGTACGCTGCATTGGCAGTCATGTTATCCAGCACCTCAGCTTTCGCTTCCGAGCAGGTAGACGAAAGCAAAGTAACCAATCCAGACGAAGCTATAGCGGCACTGATCGCTGGAAACGAGCGTTTCGTCAGCGGCAAGGTACTGAATCAGGATTTCGCCGAGCAAATCGCAGCGACCAGCGCCGGCCAGCAGCCCTATGCTGCTGTGCTGTCATGCCTTGACTCTCGCGTACCCCCGGAAATCGTATTCGACCAGGGTATCGGCGATATCTTTGTCGGTCGCGTCGCGGGCAACGTTGCAAGTGTCAACATGGTCGGCAGCTTCGAATTCGCGACTGCTCTGGTAGGCGTGAAAACGCTGGTAGTTATGGGCCATACCGCCTGCGGCGCAGTAGCCGGATCTTGCGCTGGCGCGGAACTGGGCAACCTGACCGCACTGCTGGGTGAGATAAAGCCTGCAGTTGACCTGGTCAAGGCGGAAAACCCGGGCAAAGACGCCTGCGCAGCCCCGCTGCTTGACACCATCGCCATCGTCAACGTCAATGACACCATCGCCACTATTCGCGAGATGAGCCCGGTGATCAAAGGTCTGGAAGCCGAAGGCAAGCTGAAAGTGGTCGGCGCGATGTATGACATCACTACCGGCAAAGTGACCTTCATCTAAACCGGTAACCTACGCACCATCAGCGACATGCCACCTACTCGGTGGCATGTCGATTACTTCGAACAAAGACCCGGCCCTTACTACCAAACCCCGCATTAATTCTTCTGCAAATTTACCGCCACTGCTCGCAGCCTGAACACATCACGCGACGACTCGCATAGGCTTTCGGATTAACCAAGCACCCGCAACGCGGCAAGGTCACGTACAGTTTCGCCCTGTCCGATTCACACGTACAATCTATTCCTCACCGGCCACCGCGCGCAGCTAACAGGATTTCACCATGTCACAACAGCCCAGCCCTAACCTGATCCAGCTGACGTATATTATCTACGGCCTGCACCTGTTCAGCGCCATCAATGGCGTGCTTACCAGCGCGTTTGTGGTAACGGCTTTTCTCAGTGGCTGGCCATCGATACTGGCAGTATTACTCAACTACGTTAAACGGGATGCGACACGGGGAACCTACCTGGAATCACATTTTCGCTGGCAAATTCGTACCTTCTGGTTTGCCTTTCTGTGGTTGTTGATAGGCGCGATTCTTGTATTCACCGTTATCGGAATACCGTTGGCATGGATTATGGTGGTGTTTGTCGGGCTGTGGGTCTTGTACCGCATGCTGCGTGGTGTCTCACGATTAGTCGATGCGCAGGCGATGCCTGCCGCCTGAGCAAGGCAATGGTATCGGGCTGTTGCCAGGCACAGGTCCGGGCTTTTATTGGACGGTCCCTAAAAATATCAAATACGCTGCCGACACTTCCTCAGGCGCCTCAATCTGGGGGTAGTGTCCGATCCGGGGCAGTCGTTGAATATAGTGCTGCTTGCCCACCAACTCCTCAAAGCGCTTCACCATGTGCTCGCCGGAGACCGGATCCACACTGCCATTCACCAAACCTATCGGACACTGCGCTTGCTGCAATGCGCTTAGCCAGCGCTCACGATTGTTGCGCCGATCCGTCATGTAATGAATCAAACGATGCAGATTGCGCCGGCCGCCGTCACGCGCAAACAGCTGCCAAAAAGCTTCCATCTCCTCATCACTGGCGCGAGTGTCGGGCCCGAAAACACGGTCGAAAGATCGTCGCATACTTGCTCTATTCAAAGCATGCCGCATCAGGAAACCAAAACGCCCAAGCAACAGGCGCTGCACCAGCAGGGCCTTATGCGTCTCGGGAAAAAGGCCGCCGTTCAAAAACAGGCAAGACAAGCAATGACCTAACCCGGCCCCAGCGTTGTGCCTCGCCAACAGCTCTTGTGCAACCGTATCGCCATAGTCGTGCGCCAGCACATGGAAGCTCTCCAGTCGCAGATGCCGCACCAGCGCCTCACAAATATCGGCCTGCTCCATAATGCGGTAGTCATGCGGACAGGGCTTGTCACTGAAACCAAAACCCAGCATATCGATTGCGACCAAGCGATAGTGCTGGTTTAGAGTGGGCCAGATTTTCCACCAGTCCCAACTCGCAGTGGGGAAGCCGTGGATAAGAAAAATAGTACCCTTGGGCTCGCCGGCAGGCTCTTCATCAACATAAAACAGACGGTGGCCCAACAGGTCCACTCGCTTTCCGCGCGCTTGCCAAGCTTCAATGCTATTGATTTGCTACTCCCACTATATTCAGCCGCTGATGGTCTCTCAGGATGCGTCAGATTGGCCATGCAACTTTGTAGTCTGCCGCTATTTAAAGGTGTGACTGTAAACCAATTAGGCTTTATTTGCGTATACTCTCCATCCAATCTCCACTCAATCGCCGCTTCCTGCGGACGAGACTGACTTAAGGGACCTACCGTGCGCAAAGATACAATCGCTATCATTTTATTCACCGGTTTTGCCTTCGGCTTGCCGATATGGGCTATGCAGGCTAACAACGTCGGGGGCGGCAGCGTGACCAGTTGCTCCGGCGATTGCTACGACGAGTGGCGCGAAGAGACCGGCGGCGTCGTAGCCGTTGCCGCAGCGCAGGCTGCAGCGAAAGCAGAGGCTTCACCCGTCGAGCTTGGCGAAAAAGCCTATACCAGTTGTATCGCCTGCCATGGCGCCGGCGGCGAAGGCGGCATAGGGCCGCTACTCGCGGGGCAATCTGCGACCGACATTGCAGCCATGCTAGTGCAGTATAAAAACGGCGAGACACGGGGCAATCAGAGCGCCCTGATGTGGGGGCAATCTGCCCAGCTCAGTGACAACGATATTGACAATCTATCCGTCTTTATCGAGACGCTTTAACACCCCATGGCGGTTGACCACAAGGCTATTCGCGCCCTCCTTGGGGAAGAAGACGACAGCTCTGACACCAGCCTGCGCGGGCACGCCCTGCATCGAGCGCTCGATCAACCCGTGCCAAAGACCCTCACACCACATGAATGGGAGCAGTGGTACGCCGAGCATGGCGTACCCGCTAGCCATAAACAACCAATCCCGAGTGCACCCCATCGAAAGCGTTGGTGGCAGTTCTGGAAGCGCTAGGGTGGATTACGCAACCTCAACGTGACAACCCGCATCCACTGTTGCGCGACCACTAAACGTTACAACACACCGCTCACTTAGGTTTGCGCCTTAGTGCACGAGCAAGCTCAGCTGCCAAAGCCTTTGTCTTGCAGCCACTGCTGTGAAATATCCCACAGGCGCGTGGCTGCTTCCATGTTGGCAGTCTCTGCACTGGGCTTGCCCTTGCGGCAGTGGGAAAAATAGTGACCGCCCAGAGTACTGCGATCATTCCATGTAGCGCAGAACACTGACGTTGCCGCCCCCTGGTTCGCTGTTTTGGTGAAGGGGCTCACTAACTTCATAGCCCTTCTAATCAGCGCTGAATCGCGGCCCATATCGGTAGTCACCATGGTGCCAGGATGTAAATAACAGGCGGTGAGACCCTGATCAACATAGCGTCGCTGCAACTCGACAGCCATTAGCGCATTACACAGCTTGGCCTGTCCGTAGGCTTTCAGGGCTTTGAACTTTCCCCTTGGGTAAGGCAGGGCATCAAAATTGAGTCGGGGCGGCACACGGTGGGACTCGCTCGATACCATAACCACGCGCGAGGCAGACGCATTCAGCAACTTTGGCATAAGCGTTTGCACCAACAAGAAGTGCCCGATATGGCACACCCCTACTGTTTGCTCAAAACCGTCGATCGTCTCTGCGTACTCGGTGGCAACCAGACCGGCATTACAAATAATGGTGTCGACTTTGCTATGGCTTAACTGCGCACAAAAATCGCTGACGCTTGCCAGAGAGGCCAGATCCATCACCGCGCCTTCCACCTTGCATTGCGGGTGCGCCTGCAGAATTCGTTGCTGCGTGAGCGCGGCTTTCTCAACGCTACGGCAAGCCGCGATCACCGTGGCGCCAGCCGCCGCCAGAGAGCGCGCAGTTTCATAGCCGATGCCAGTATTGGCGCCAGTGACAATAATCACCTGATCACTCAAATTTTGGCCACGCAGAACGTCATCAGCCGAGCTACGAGCGTTAAAGGATGGTTGGTTGGGCACTGTTGCAACTCCGAAAGTGTTTCCGGCATCTTAGCAGGCACCGATGGAAACAGCTCGCACCCTGTGGTCGCAGTCGCCGCAAGACACTGTCTTGGCATGCACATCATTATGCTGGCACAGATGCTTCAGGAGAGGTTAGAGGGGATTTTGCTGCAAATGAGAGCAGCTGATAATGGCACCTCTTTAAGCTACTAGACCGGCGCCAAACCGAGTAGCACTTTTGGGGCCGCGCCGCCGTTCAGGCAGCCGACATTTTTAGGTTAGCAGCACGACATGTGCCCTTATTGCTGAAGCCTCTCCGCCACTATCCTCAGTAGACGCTTGCCGATGGCATCGACGTCTAGAGCAACGCCTGGCTGCTGCTGCGCCATTGAGGTCACCTGCAAGCCGACGTAACCGCAGGGATTGATTCTCCCGAAGGGTTCCAGATCCATATCCACGTTCAATGCCAGGCCGTGATAGCTGCAGCCACGGCGCACGCGCAAACCGAGGGCTGCGATTTTTTCTTCATCCACATACACGCCCGGCGCAGCGGGCTTTGCCGCAGCACGGATACCATATTCGGCGAGCAGCTCCACGATGCCGACTTCGATCAGGGTGACGAGATCACGCACGCCTATTTTCCTGCGGCGCATATCAACCATCAGATACATTATCCACTGCCCCGGGCCGTGGTAAGTGACCTGTCCGCCACGGTCGACCTGAATCACAGGAATATCACCCGGCGCCAGCACATGCTCGGCCTTGCCCGCCTGGCCTTGGGTAAATACCGGAGGATGTTGCAACAACCACAACTCATCGGGTGAGTCGGCGCTGCGGGTATCGGTGAAGTGGCGCATCGCGTCCAGCGTGGGCTGGTAATCGACAAGCCCCAGTTCGCGCAGCACCAGTTCTGCCGCGCGCACCGCTATAACACCATGGTGACATGGCCGGTCGCCAGCAAATCTTGGTGCAGAGCTTCCAATTGATCCGGGCCGGTGGCGGTGATAGTAATAGTGAGGGAAGTGAAAGTGCCCTTGCTGCTGATTTTCGCAGTGAGGGTTTGCTGGTCAAATCCAGGGGCATGGCGCTCGAATACGTCGAGAATAATCGACTCGAAACCATCGCAGCTGCGCCCCATCACCTTGATCGGGTAGTCACAGGGAAACTCTATCTTGGGCGGTTCAAGTGTTTGCTCCACACTGCTCTCCGGTGCTTTTCTACTGCGCTTTATCGAGCCCCAAACAGCTCGGCGACGAACATCAGCACGCTGTCCCAGAGGCGGGCGAAGAATCCCGCCGGCTCAACTGCGGCGAGTGCGACAGCAGGCGCCTCGAACTGGACTTCACCATCCAGACTCACTGTTACGGTGCCAACCGGGTCACCGACGGACAGCGGCGCAACAATCTCTTCATTCAGCACCACGATGGTTTCAATATTGTCATGCTTGCCACGCGGCAGGGTCAGCGCGACTTTCTCCAACAGGCCAACAGGCACATAGTCCTGCAATCCTTTCCAGACGCGCGGCTTATCCAGCTCGGTCATACCCTCGATGACAGTCTCGGTCTTAAAGAAGTGAAAGCCATAATTAAAAAGGGCCGCGGTATCGTTTTTGCGCGCCTTGGTGCTTTTGGTACCCATGACGACCGATATCAGGCGCATACCATTGCGCTCCGCCGACGCCACCAGACAGTATCCGGCCTCTTTGGTGTGCCCGGTCTTGATGCCATCCACAGACGGGTCTTCACGGATCAGGGTGTTACGGTTGTACTGGCGGATGTTGTTATAGGTGAACTCAAGTTCTTTGTTAATTTTGTACTGATCGGGGTGATCGATGATCATGGCTTTGGCGAGAATCGCCAGGTCGCGCGCGGTAGTGAGGTGCGCAGGGTCGGGCAGGCCATGCGAGTTTACATAGTGGGTGTTTGTCATACCCAGCCGCTTGGCGTGGGTATTCATCATCTCGGCAAACACGGCCTCAGTGCCGGCGATGTGCTCGGCCACCGCCAGGGTAGAGTCGTTGCCGGATGAAATAATGATGCCGCGCTGCAAATCGGCAATCGAGACGTCTTTACCCGGTTCAATCCACATTAACGAGGAGCCATTGAAAAGTGGATTCTGCGACCATGCATTCTCACTGATACGCACCATGTCCTCTTCCTTGACGCGACCCGCGATAACTTCCTCAGCCAGCACATAGCCAGTCATCATCTTGGTGAGGCTGGCAGGTGGCAACGACATGTCTGCGTTGTGCTCCACCAGGACAGCA
>Ga0105051_10007092_pt1 | contig 11816 bp, 14 predicted proteins | sample FRY02_FD_78383 | JGI IMG/M metagenome (GOLD analysis project Ga0105051, IMG submission 78383) | Freshwater microbial communities from Lake Fryxell liftoff mats and glacier meltwater in Antarctica - FRY-02 (megahit assembly) | ecosystem: Environmental > Aquatic > Freshwater > Ice > Glacier...
ACAGCATCTCTTTAATGTGAAACATTCTGACCGTCAGCCCTCCGCCTGCTTTCGGGTCAGTGCCTAGATTAACCACCACCCCGTCAGCTACTGCGCAGACAGGCGCGCCGAGATATGCCAAAATATCCCATCCGCTATGCCCCTTGGTATAATAAGGCAGATAGTCTGGAATGTTCTCGCCGAAACCTTGAAAAATCCCGCCCGCGGGATATCTCTTAAGGTTAGATTTTGGTGAGGGGTTGGTTAGCATGTTGCGTCTTTTTCATGCTATAGCTGTCCAGTTAATGGAAGTTACTGTGCTACTCCCTGGGTCCGTCGCGCTATTTTTGCCGTTTATTCTAAATATGAATGTTGTCGCGGTTATACTAACTACCGATATTGTGATGGTGGCATTAGGGGACCCGCCTCCCTGTACCGTCATATTCGATCCGGCTGAGACATCTACGTCGCCAGCGTTTCCTGATAGACTTCCTATGTTGTTGACACTCACAAAGCTCCCGTTTGCGATGTTGCCACTAGCGTCATAGGATACTGTTCCGGCCGCCCTGCGGGTGTTTGCCGCTCCTCCGGCAACCACTCTGGCGGATATTGTGACTAGCTTAGGTGTTGTGCCTAGCGCGTGGGTAACGGTTGTGTCCGTATCTGTACCTGCTCCGGTGCTGGTGGTGACGCTTGTATTATTGCTGACCGTTCCGCGCGCCACTCTTGCGTTTTCGTGCGCCGGGTTCATTAAAATAAAGCAGTCGTTGGTTGCGTCGTATGTAACCGTCACCAGTTGCCCCCCAAGAAGTTCGCTCGGAGCTAGGTTGCGTAGCCCTCCGAAGTCCCATATTTTTATATTCTTTGCCCCTATACTATTGACCGATAGCGTAGCCGTTCCTACGGTCGCGCTGCCCGCGCGGAATGCGATAATGCGGCCCTCGTTGTACGAGGTACCTACTCCGTCCATGCTCACCGCGTAGGCGGTGCCGCCGACGCTGGTTCCGTACCAGTCGAAGTCGCTCGCTAGTATGTCGCCTGCTTGGCTTTGCTGTGGGTCTTTTGCCATAGCTCTATGTAAATGTGACTTTTAAGCTAAGAAACATACTGCCTGATTTCGTGAAGCTCTGAATGACGAGCGAGAAGGCCTGCCCGGTGGTACTGCCGGTACTGCCGTCTATGAAGGCGGCGGCCTCTGTGAATGTTTGATTGCTCACGTCGGCGCTGGCTATGAAGCCGTCAATGTAGGCGATGTTCTCGTCGTATGCCGCGCTGCTCACTAGCTTTCTAAAAACCTCTTTATTCAAAAGTAAGCTGGCGTTAGTGAAGGCGGTCGTGCCAGTGCCTACGGCTATATAGTTTATCGCGCCGGTGTAGGTTGTGTCGCCGCTTAGTCGTCTAGCTAGTACCCCCCGGCCGACTGTCGGCACTAGGTTGTGGTGCTTTACTACTCCGCGCAAAATCTCGCGGTCGGTGAGGTCTGCCAAAATGCGGCGCGCTTCCGGCTCTGGCGTTTCGCCTTTGCTGATCGCTCGCAGTTGGCCAATGACGTGGTCGCGCTCCTGCACTTCCGGCGCTAGTGCATACCCTGTCCACTCTCCGGTGATTTTTACTGCTTCCATTGTTGGGTTTTGCATGTTGTTTTTATTATACACTATTTTTTGTACTAAGAATAAGTCGCCCCTCTATTGTACCTCCCCATTCTCTTTGTCGTTGCGTGCGTTGGTGGCGCGTAGTAGCCGTATACCCACGCGATCGCCGTACCGGCTGCGTCTATCCACGCGTCGCTCACGGTGACGGTTCCGGTCGTTAGCTCTGCTGCCACGTTTGTCCAGATGTCTGCGCTGTCCACCTGATCGTTTATGGCGAATATCTGCTCGCTGGTTTCTGCCTCGTCCTCCGGGCGCGGATCGGGGGTTATAATTTTTCGCAGTAGGTCTAGGAGGGTGTAGCGTTGCGTGCTTATGCAGTTTACCTTGTACTCGTATTCAGAGTTGGTGCGCGGTTGAAAGATTATTTGCTTTATGAGCAGGTCGTCGTTGAAGTTTCGGTTGGTACTCGCCACGTTTATCAGCATACCCGCGCGCAGTCCCGGCTCGTAGGTTCTAAAGGTTGCGTCTACTACTACATCGGCAAAGGCGATCAGCTCGGCGGACGCTCGCCTGCGGGCGATGGCGTTGCTCACTATGCTGGTGTCTTTTATCAGCTTCTCTATGGCCCGGTACTGCGCTACGCCGACACTGTCCTCGGCTATCGCCAGCACCGGCACTTTCGGGTTTCCGGTATAGCGTATTTTTTTCCCGCTCGTTGGGGCTGTTTCAAAGCGGATGGTTTTTTCTTGGTAGTTGTACAGCACGGCTATGGTCGTGCCGGTTGCCGTTCCGAAGGTATCTATGAAGTCAATGCCTAGCCCTTGCACCGCGTAGGCCGTGCCGCTGGTGTCGCTAAGTTCTATTACTAGCCCTGCGAAGCGGTATGGCAAAAGGAAACTGGTCGCGCTGCCGGTGGCGTTCAGTATGTCCGCGTAGCTGTTGCCGTTGTACTCTCCGCCGCGCACCTTCACTCGGTTTACTACCTGACTGCCGTCCTGGCTCCGGGTCAAACTTTTGTAGACGTAGTTGCCGTTTGTGTCGGTCAGGTTGTATGGCGCGGTGTTGGTAAACTTTTCAAAAAAATGTATTTGCTTGTCCTCGTCTATATACCAGTCGTATCGCAAAATGTCCGCCATGCGCCTTATACATTGGCTTAGCGGTATCTGATTAAAAACTATCTTTTCTATCACAAATGACGAGCTCGCAAATGCCGTGCCAAATGTCGGCGCGTAGCTTGATACTAGGTTGCTTATGATGGCGCTGATCGCCGTGTTGTTATATGTCTTGGCGGCCAGCAGTCGGTCTAGTTCGAAGGTATGGTCTACGCATCGCACGCGCGCGAGGGGCAGGAGCGCGCCCTCCAGCACCTCTCCAACCTCGGCCACTTTGCCCGCGAATATCTTGGCGCTGCCGTCGTATATTATTACGTCGTCGTTAAAGACGGGCGCGGTTCTGGTTGGCACCAGACGGATAGAAAATTGGGCCGTGTCCAGTTCGTTCGTCAGGTTCTGAATGACTATGACGCTTTCGGGCACGACCCACTCCGCTATCGTGGTTCCGTTTATTTTTATGTCTATCATAGCCCTATTTTAGTATCAAATCGCAAGCTCCGCATCAGTCCATGCTTGACCTTTTCTATCAATTCCTCACCTGAAACGTCGCCGTAAATGTTTAGGGTTATGCCGCCCATGCGCCCCATCTGGTCTAGCGGTATGATCGCCTCCGGACCTGCTTCACCCACCATGGCAAAGGTTGGTCCAGTTACTACGCCGCCGTTTGCAAATCCGATGGCTCGAGCGGCCGCGCCTATATTCTGAGAGAGTATTGTCCCGGCCGCTCCAAATTGTTTTCCCACTGTGCCTGTTACGCTTTTGAAGCCGTCCCTAACGGCCGCTATTGCGTTTAATAGTGGCTGGAGCTTCTCCATCATCCACGCTATCGCGCCGTTGAATATGTCTTTTATACCCTCCCAGATTTCGCTGAAGTTTAGTTTTACGCGCTCCCATATCTCTACGAAAAAGCCGGCGAACGCTAGCCATACCTCTTTCATTCCGTTGGCCACCTTGTCGCTATTATTCCAGAGCCAGACGAACCATGCGCCAAGGGCAAGTATCGCTACTATCACTATCCCAATGGTGCCGCTTATCGCCGCGATGGTCGCGCCTAGAAATGAGAATGCAGTAATTATTCCAGGGATTATTAGCCCTAGTGTTCCTAGTACGGCTAGCATGGCAAAAATTACGCCGCTCACTATTACTATTCCGGCCGCGAGTTCCTTGTGGTTCTCTATCCACTCCGTGGCTTTTGTCAGTAGCGGTGTGATTGCTTTCACTAGGGCTATTAGTATTGGCAGAAGCGCCTCGCCTATCGCTTGACGCACGTTGTTCATTTCGTTTTTCAAAACGATAAGCCCGCCCTCGGCGGTGTTGCGCGCGGCGGTGTTAAATCCATCGTAGGTACTATTCAAAACTTTCACGAGCGCGGTGGTGCGCTCCGTTTCCGTGCCGGTCTTGATAAGTTCCTTGGTCGCGTCGTCTAGTACAAATCCGGTCTTAGTCAGACTGGCAAAGTTGCCCTGCAGGGCTTGGGCAAGGCCGTTGGTCAGTTGCTTTAGGTCCTCGGTGCTGGCGTTGGCTCCTTTTTCGGCCACGACATAGTCAAGAATGGCAGGTGTCAGCCTTCCTATGGCCGCCGCGCTTAGGTCAAAGGTGGCTAGTTGGCTCTGTGCAGCTATGACGTTGCTCTGGCTTACTACGCCCACCTGCTCTAGTGCCTTGGCCTGTTTTACAAGGCTGTCTACCTGCGCGTCGGTCGCGCCCCTGCTTGTTTTCAAAATGTGGTTGAGCCGGTTGAAGGCAGCCTCGGCGTCTAGTGCTTCCGCTATCGCTAGCCCGGCTCCGGCCGCTATCGCCGCAAATCCGGCCACGCCGACGTTGCGCATGGTCTTAAATTGCGGCTCTAGCTCTTTTAGTCGTCCGCCGAATGCCTGCAGTTGCGTGCTGGCTTCGTCGTGGAGCCTGACTATTATATTTAGAAGGGAGTTTGCCTCTGCCATGGTTTAGGGTTTTCGGTTAGCTTCTCGTTTGGCGGCGCTCGCCTCCGCCCTTATCATTTCGAGTAGGTAGTCAATGAGCCATGCGGGTTGTGCTTCGTACTCCGCCCATGTCCACTTCATCTCCCGGCAGAGTATCGCTATGATAGCCTGGTCGCTGAGCCGGATGCCGCTCTTGCTTGCGAAGTAACCGTCCCACTCGTAGCGGGCTACTTCGCCGGCCCTAAATTTGCCACTTTGTTGGCCTCCCCGACTATGAAGTCGTAGTCGGCTGGCCCCTCCTTTGCATCCAGTATTCTGTCCACTATGTTCTCTGCGCTGCCGTCGTAGGATGTCACTATCATTTCTATCGCCTTGCGCTCTGCTTTTTCTAGCAGGTCGCCCTTTAGCTCTCCGAGTTTCGGCGCTCCGGTACTTCCGTCCACGCTTATATTGCTCAGAAAGACGTCGCGCATGGCGTTGCGCTCGCGCGCGGTGATGTAGGTTTTTAGCTCCACGGCCTTGCCGTTTGGCGTTGTCAGTTTTGTCGTTTCTCTGTTGCTCATATACTTAATAGCTGCTTACTGCGTTCACCGCGGTTATGGTCACCATGGCCGCGTCGGTCGTGTGGTAGTGCGCCCGGAAGCTCACGCGCTGCATCACTATTTCGTTCAGGCGGATTGGTTTTCCGATTGGCTGGAATACTACCCTGTTCAGGTCTACTCGGAGCTGCGGGTTTACGCCTCCGCCAAGGTCTACGCCTGTGTTCACTAGGTCAAAGCGCACGGCCTTTTCCGTGGCCGCTAGTGAGTCCGTCAGGAAGTCGCTCTCGTTTTGGTAGATCGCCTCCACCTCTCCCTCAATGACAAACTGCTTGGTCAGGAAGTCCACCGGCGCTATGTTGCCCAGCACGTCATCGCTCTCAATGTTCTGGCTAATGCGAACGCTCGCGCTCTTTAGCGGTGTAGCGGTTGCCGCGGCTAGTCCTGCGGTTCCGGTTGCTACCTTGAATGTTAGGTGCTGCGGCAAGAAGCGGTTCTCGTTCGCCACTGCTGGCGTTAGCGTTGCAATCGCTCCCTTTTTCGCCATGATGCTGGCGCTGTAGCTTAGAAACTGCTCGCGCTCGTAGGTTATCTCTACCTCGGCCATTACCGATAGCGCGTATTTGTAATCCTGGCCCCCGAGCGGATCGTCAATGAAAAAGGTCAAGCTCTGGTGCTGGCTACTCTGCGCTACTGTTATCGTGTGGGTAAACGCCGCGCCTGTCGCCGTTCCGGTGAGCGTTCCTAAAATGCTATTCAAAAGAAGCGGGAAGTGCTTATCGCCGATCGGTGCCTTTAGCGTTCCCTCTGCCCACTGTTTTACGATGCTCTCTCCCGTGCTGCCCTCTATTACTCCTCGGCTCTGCTCGTCAATGACTCGGCTGTCCTTTTCGTTGAAGTCTAGCTCTGCGAATGGGATCGCGTAAACCATGGCGGCGATTGCCGTTCCGCGTGATGTTTCCTTTGCGATACCAATTTGTAGAAGTCGTCCTATTCCTTTTGCCATATTTTTGTTTTGTGATTTTTAATCGACCCTTTTAGTATACACTATTCAAATGTTAAATCTCTTATAGCGCGGCATCTTAGAATTATTGAGAAGGCTATGTAGTCGTTGCCTCCGCTAGTCACCGCCTCCGGGCTACTCGTAGACGGCTCGACCCCTCCGTCCGCAGACCCCGTAGTTCCATCACCTTTTAGCGTTGGGTCGTTGTCAAACTTGTTCAGGATTGCCTCTATTAAGTCCTCTATCTGCCCGGCGCCGGTCACCTCCTCCGCCTTTACTATCACCGGAATTTCAAATGTATAGACGCGCATATTCTGCACGTTGGTCGCCGCGCTGCTCTCTATCGTTGGCGTGGTTAAAATTGCCGCCGGGTAGGCCGCAAAGTTTCTGTTGAAGATGCTTTTTTTGAAGTCGTCCACCTGCACCTCGCGCAAAACCTGCTCGCGCTTTAGTTCGTCGAGCGTTGCCTTGATGTTCGTCTTTATGGTGTGCAGTTTTGTTGGTGTTGGCATTTTTTTATCCGCCGGAGATATTTGCTATCTCACGCATAATTATATCGCCCGCCTGTCCGAATAGCCGGGTGACCTCTGGGTTGCTTCTTTCTACTATCTTGCCCATAAACGGCTGCGCTCTGGTGCCGGGGTGGTTTACTCTTTGCGCGAATACATAACTGCCACTCTGCCCTCCTTGGTATCGCTGGCGGCCGCTCCTGCTCGTTACATACCGGCCGGTTGTTGATCCGACTGTCCAGCGCAACATCTTGCGCCTGCGCGGCATTATGACGTGCGGCCTCGTTCCGAATTCTACAAAGGAGGCGTAGTTCGCGGTTGGTGACCAGCGCGCTTCTCCGGGACTGCTACGGAAACGGAAGCTCTGCAGAAGGTTGCCGGTACGCCACGGCACAGGGTCATTTTTCAGCGTGTTTTTTTGGAATACAAAGCCGGTACCCTCTATCGCCCTCTGCAGTACGGGAGCCGCAATCGCTGGGTAGTTTCGAAGCGCCTTTGTTAGCTGGCTCAGGTTCTCTATCTTTATCTCAAATAATGTGGCGGCCATGTTATACAAATGCCGGAAGCCGCCGGTAGCGGGCTAGTATCGCCTTTGTGTCGTCGTCTAGCAGATCGCCGTAGGTGACGGTGCTCCCCTCGAATGTTTCGCTGAGCTTGCCTTCGTGCTCGCGCTTTTTGAATATCTTGGTTGTCATCCGCTCGCATAAATCGGTTAGGTCTGCGGGTAGGGTGTGCGTGGGGCTTCCGAAGTTTTCAAAGTCTACTAGGTAGCCAGCTATGTAGCTCACTCGTATTGTATTTACTCCCTCTAGCATTCCGTACACGCGCACGAGGCCCGCCTTGCCGTCCTCTAGTATCTCCCAGTCGTCGGTATTAAACTCCGTCCAGTTCGGGGTGCTCTTTAGTCCGGCCCGGTACTGCAAACTGCTGATGCTCACTAGCGGGTTATTTTTTAGCGCGAGCATTTTCTGATACTTATTAAAAATCGTTTGGACCTCGTTGGTGTAGGTCGTTCGCAAAAATCTACGCCCGCCGCACTCGCCCTCTATGAAGTCCGTCACGCCGGTTATCATGCGCGCCAGTAGCGTGTCAAAGTTCGCCTCGCTCATCGAGAGGCGGTCTTTTACTCTTGCCACTGTGGTTAGTGCGTATGGTGATATTACTTCGCTCATAGTGTGTGGGCTTTAGTGCCCATCTTCCGGCCCCGCAGGAGAGGCCGGAGGGGGGTACTCAAACTACTAGGCGGCTACTGAGCTGTTGCCGACTGGGTCCTGGTACGCTCGTCCAAGGAGGACGGTACCAGAAACTGGAAGGCGGGCGTCTGTAGCGGGGGCCACCGCTGGGGTGATTACTAGCTTCAGGTAGCGGAGGCGGCTGGTGCCAAGTCCCTCTACTGGAATCTGGGCGACTTTACCTGCTCCTACCACTGCCGTGATCTGGGTCATGGTTGCCCCTGTCACGTCGGTGTAGATTCCGTCGCTGGTCGCGCACTCTTGCACTTTAGCGTCAAGCGTTAGGGTCACCGCGGTCGTCGTTCCGGTGGCGGTTCCTACTGCCACGTTAAAGAGCGCCGTGTTGTAGCCTAGTGTGTCAATCGCTTCCACGCTGGCGTCCGTTGGGGTTCCGGTGCCGGTGGTCGTCTGCGGTCGCACTGCGTTTAGGACTTTTACTGCATCGTTTAAGCTACGCATGTGTTTGTTTTGGTTTTACCTTATGATCCGGTCGGATCCTCCCCTGCTCGACTTTTTTGATGCGGACGCATCACGGGCGGGAGAGCGGTGCGGTGGCCGTTCGGGTGTTATTTATGCCGCTACATCTGCCCCTGCTTCTGCTTCTGCCCCTGCTTCTGCTTCTGGGGCGGCTCCTGCGCCGTCCGTGGTGGCTTCTGCTTCTGCTGGGGTCGTTGTTTCATCTACTGCTGGGACTTCTGCTTCCGGGATTATTTCTGGTGTTTCCATGGTCGTATTTTTCTGCGTTTAATTTCGACTTTTATTTTATATTGGGCACTGGCTTCTCCCGCCTTTGAGGATTGAGGGCGGGAGTGTGTCAGTACCCTATAGACGACTATGTTGTCTTGACGACTGCAAAGGCGGCCGGGAGAGCGTTGACCAGGGCGTGGCGGTGGTTTAGCACCATGCCGCGCTGGTAGGACTTCGCTACTTCCTTGCCACCGAAGCTGCCGCTGCGGTGCTCCTCGATTTCCATTGTCCCGCTCTTGTCGCCAAAAGCAAAGGACTTTAGATTTCCGAAGATGATAAACTTCGTAGCCGCCGCCGTAGCGCTGAGCGCTGGGAGGTGGAGCGAAGTATGCACAGGGTAGCCGAGAATCTCGCCATCTGGGACGAGCGCGCTACCGCTAGGAAACTGCGAGAGGACGCGGTTTGAGGCCGCTCCTGCCTGAGGGAGCAGGTAGGCGCCGGCCGTATCCTTCTGTACGCGCAAGCTGGCCCAGACGGTGTCCGACATCAGGAATACCGAGCCGGGGCGGGCGCTCTTGGCAATCGACGCGATGACCGTCGAGCTGTCGTCGATAACTTTGTAGGCGGCAAAGGACGTACCTGTGACTGTGGTCACGTTCACGTTGCTGTCGTTTAGAATACCCACGAACGGAGCCGTGCCGTTAAGCGCCTGCTTGTCAATCATGTTCGCCAGCGCCTCCCCTCCAAGGGCGAGTAGCCAGTCCGCAAGATTAACATTAGCGTCTGCGAGCAGGGCCTTGCCGAGAACAAAGACGAGTTGCCATGTCTTTGTCACTAGCTTGGCTTGCGAGAAGGTGATACCTGTATCTGAGCCGACCGCGTCTACGCCGAGGTACTCTCCGGTTAGGAAGGCACCGCGGTAGGACGGGATATCAAGCTCATCGGTACTCATTGGCCAGCGCTGGGCTTGGTTCATGACGATACCAACGGAGGCCGCGATGCGCAGAATGGCGTTTGCTACTTCGACGGAAACAAGATAACCGCCGCGACTGTCGATGTCCTCGATCAGTGCTTCTCCGGCTTTAGTTCCCAGCGCGAGTGCTTTAACGCTCTTTGCAAAGACGGTCTTTTGCTCGTCGGTCAAACCTGAGCGGTCAAATCCGACAAGGGCGCGCTCCACGCGGAGCTGCTCGACGATGCCTTTCACTTTCTCGGTCATCATCGGGCCAATTACGCTCTTGAGTTTCTCCTCCATGGCGCCGTCGAAGGCCGCCGTGAGGTTATCCTGCAGTTCTTTGAGCTGTTCTTTGGTAAGCATTGTAGTTTAACTACCGCGTATGCGTTCGGGCTTTCTCGTTGAGATGCTCGAGCGCGTCGCTAGTAGCTGTTGCTACGGATTTCAGAAGCTGGCGCACGAGCAAGAAGTCGTTTAACTCCTTACTGTCGCCTGCATCTGGTCCTTCCGACCTTTGCTGCGGGGCGCCACCATCCGGCTGGCGTTCCTCCCCCTCGCTGACGCCCAGACATTTCTGGAGGTCTGCGATCTGCGTTTTGATGGCTTGGAATTTAGTGTCGGCTCCTTTCGCTATCTCGGCGATTTCGGCTTTACCTTCGCGGCTCTGGCCGTAGGTTGCGACTATATCTAAAATGATGCGGCTGGCCCCGACGAGCGCGTTGTCAATTATATTCTGCAGCTCCATTAGCACCGCGCCTATTCTCTGCGCGTCTTTCTTTTCTGGCTCAACAGCTTTTTCTGGTTCCTTCGGCTTGCAAACCATGGCGCCGTTCCCGTCGTCGGTCATTACGCCCTCTACGCCGTCGTCCATGGTGCAGGTATCGCCGGCCGCCTTTACGGGTTCGGGTTCGGGTTCGGCTACGGGTTCGGCTGGTGGCACTTCTGGCGGCTCTGATTTAGGGTCTGCTTCTTTTTCAAATGTAAAGCCCTTACTGCGGAGCCACTCCTCGGTTAGCCCGATGCTGTTTATCCGGACGGCCCGGCTGTTGGCGGGTACGGCTACTGCGCTCCACTCTAGGAGTTCACTGCTCGTTATTATACTTGAGTCGCTACTTGCGAATGTCATCGCTATAAATCCTATGCTGCCAGCATTCAAAAAGCCGCCTTCCCAGAGTTTACGCGCCGCCTGCCCGCCCTCGGTTGGCGCCCACTTGCCCTCGGCAATGGTCACCTTTACTCCCTCGATAATTTCTTTCGTGATGCTGGTTGTTAGCCCGATTATGTTTTCAATGCCATGGTAATCATGGCTATTTAGCACGACTGGGTTGCGCATGTACTCGTCTGTATTGATGCCGTCCTGCAGGACTGTTTCCCCTTGGCGGTCGCGGTGCTCGCTGCTGATTATTATCTTAAAAGTTCCGGTATCGCTCGCGGCTTTTATTTCCTGCATCGCCTTGAGCGCCGGTGCCGTTGCTAGTGCTTCTACCAGCTTGACTTTCATTTCGTCGCTGAGTTTTTTTAGTGCTGCGTTCATGTTGGTTTTAGTATAACACAATTTTGTTCGACCTGTGGATATTAACTGCTGCGTGGGAGTTGCTTCTTTGCGTTTATCACTAGATCACCGAAGGTGCTGATGCCTCCGTTAGAAAACTCGACCTCTATTTCTGCGTAGTATCGTCCGGGGGTTTCTATGTCGCCGGCCTGCACTGTCCATCGGCAGGTTCCCGCGCTTCCCAGTATGACTGTCGCCGTTCCGGTAAACGATAAAGCGGTGCCGGTTTCGTGCTGTCCTTTTATTCTGACGGTCGCGCCGGTTATATCGACCACTACGTCGGCGGCGTCCTTTAGCGTGAAGTCGTACGCGAATAGTTTGTCGCCTGCGGTTGTGATTAGCTCTGGCATTTTTTTATGTTTTATGCTTGTAGTATAGCCGACCTTTTGGGTAAATGCACCACCACCGCCCTAGTTCCGCAGGAAAGCTCTGCTGTTCGCCGTCGCAGGTAGAGTTCTATCGTCTGACGGACGAGTACGGCCCCGCTCGACAGGTAGCTGTCTAGCGTGTGCGTTTTGCTGGCGGACTTGCGGAGTAATGCGTCTAGCTGGTGCGTCGCTGTAGTCGCTTTTTTCAGTAATGCGTCTATGGTGTGCGTGGCAGTTAATCTTTTATATATCAGTGCGTCCGCCGTGTGCTGGGCTGTAGTCGCTTTTTTCAGTAATGCGTCTATGGTGTGCGTGGCAGTTAATCTTTTATATATCAGTGCGTCCGCCGTGTGCTGGGCTGTAGTC
>Ga0105051_10007095_pt1 | contig 11809 bp, 11 predicted proteins | sample FRY02_FD_78383 | JGI IMG/M metagenome (GOLD analysis project Ga0105051, IMG submission 78383) | Freshwater microbial communities from Lake Fryxell liftoff mats and glacier meltwater in Antarctica - FRY-02 (megahit assembly) | ecosystem: Environmental > Aquatic > Freshwater > Ice > Glacier...
CGCCAAAGACGCGATGGCGCATGTCTGGGGCTACACCATCATCAACGACGTCACCGCGCGTGACTGGCAAAGCCGGCACCAGCAGTGGCACATGGGCAAGTCGTTTGACACCTTTTGCCCGATGGGCCCTTGGCTGGTCAGTGCCGACGAGCTGGACGGCAGCAAGACCCAGATGCGCTGCTACGTGAACGGCGAAGAGCGCCAAAACGTGCCGACCGCCAACATGATTTTTGACATTCCAAAAATCATCGAAACCCTGTCTGCAGGCATCACGCTGTACCCCGGTGACATCATTGCCACGGGCACACCGGTGGGTGTGGGCATTGGCTTCAAGCCACCTAAATACCTCAAGGCGGGCGATGTGGTGCGGGTCGAGATTGACGGGATTGGCAGTCTGGAAAATCCGGTGAAGTAACTGACCCCGCGTTCGTTCCCTTCGCGTAAACCGCTGCCCCCATCTTGCTGATCAAAGCAATGATGCCGGGCAGCGCGATCATCGTCGATGGCACAGGACTGAAGGTCTACGGGAAAGACGAATGACACTAGGAAAAGCACGCCGACCCAGTACGGTGCACCTGGCGAAAATTGCATCTGGCGATTGATGAACATCATCATGTTCTTGCCTGCGAGCTCACCACGCCCGAGGTGGGCGACCCCAGCGACATAGCGATACTTTCATCGGTGATGGCGTACGATAGCGAGACAGTTTCACGGGCGGTGCTGGCGCATCAACCCGATGCAAAAATTGTCAGCCTACCCTGTTCCTTTATAACTCTGCTGCACACGCAGATGAAGCGGCCAAGTTGAATATCTCCGATCCGAATCTTGATGCGACCAACGTCAGCATCGTTGGCAAGGGACGCAAGCAGCGACAATGTCCTCTGTGGCCAGGAGCGGTCGGTGAGCTGTCTGCACTGGTGATGGGCCAACGTGCATCCAACGGATGCGTGTGTTTCTTATTGATCCAGCCCAGTGACAGACATTAAGACCGAGGCTCGTTTTTCTGCTGATCCCGCAACAACTTAGCGCAAGGGTGAGTGACAATGAGTTCAATGTTCGGAAGGAGTGTAAAAATAAGTGAAGAAGGGCTGCCCAGCCGGCGCGTCGCCTTCGATTTCCCGCCGGTCGACAAGCCAAGGGCGTGGGACTGTATTGATGTCATGCGTCCGATCGCACAGGCGCATGACGTGTCAGTCGCCCAAGTGGCATTGGCATGGCTGCTGCATCAGCCCCAGGTCACAAGTGTCATCGTCGGCGCGAAACGGCCGGACCAGCTCGCCGATAACATCGCGGCCACTCAAGTCACCTTAAGCGCAAGCGAACTCCAGCAAATCGACAACTGCAGCCGCCTGCCATCGGAGTACCCAGGCTGGATGCTCGAACGACAAGGTGAATACCGGCGTCAACAGATCGCTGAAGCGCGCCACCTGAGAAACGGAAGTCCATCCTAGTGTAGTGTTGCATTCTGTTTAGAATTTAAGCGGCGTTTGGCGCGGAGGACCTTCTGAAAGATGTGGCGAGCGCTTTTGATCCAGATGAACGGCTTGGATTTGGTGTTAGGCGTGATGAACCCTGCTGGTGCGCAGCCGCTTCCGGTCCAGCCCGGCGGTGACCAGGTTTCGGACGCTGGCCAACACCACCAGCGCGTCCTCATGCGCCGGCGTGCGCGCGTTGTTGCCGTTGAGCGAGATGGGAAAGATCTGTATGGTTGTCTCCGGTCGGAAAGGGGGGGGCAAGGTGTGAGGCTCGTCAAGTGGGTGGCCATGGCTCGCGGCGCCGGTCGGTCTGCGGCGCTGTCCTCAACATATGCGACAGCACCCCTTGCAAAGACCATCAATCGACATCATCGTTAGGGTTTATGCTTATTTGCATACGTATGCAAAATACTACAATTAATACGTATTCGCTAACAGTTTACGGAGAAATTCAATGATCAGATATCTCAAGCGCGGCAAGGACGCCAAGACCCGCACCGAGGACGACGCCAAGGTTCGTGCTACCGTCGAAAGCATCATCAAGGACATCGAGGTACGTGGCGACGAAGCGGTTCGCGACTACAGCCGCAAGTTCGACAACTGGGAGCCCGCCGACTTCCGCCTGTCGCAAGCCGAGATCGAAGCCGCACGCAAGAGCTTGTCAGCGCGCGAAATCGAAGACATAACCTTCGCGCAGAAGCAGGTGCGCAACTTCGCGCAGATTCAGCGCAATTCGATGAAGGATGTCGAGGTCGAGACCTATCCTGGCGTGATCCTGGGCCACAAGCACATTCCGGTGAACGCCGTGGGTTGCTACATCCCTGGTGGCAAGTACCCAATGCTGGCTTCCGCCCACATGAGCGTGATCACGGCCAAGGTGGCCGGCGTCAAACGCGTGGTGTCAACGGCCCCGCCGTACCACGGCCAGCCCCACCCGGCCATCGTGACGGCCATGCACATGGCTGGCGCCGACGAAATTTTGGTACTCGGCGGTGTGCAAGCGGTCGTTGCCATGGCGGTTGGCACGCAGAGCATTGCGCCAGTGGACATGCTTGTTGGCCCTGGAAACATGTTCGTTGCGGAGGCCAAGCGCCAGCTCTACGGCCGCGTCGGCATCGACCTATTCGCCGGCCCGACCGAAACGCTCGTGATCGCCGATGAATCAGTGGACGGCGAGATGTGCGCTGTCGATCTGCTGGGTCAGGCAGAGCACGGTCCGACCTCCCCCGCCGTGCTGTTGACGACCAGTGAAAAGCTTGCCAAAGAGACCATGGCCGAGATCGAGCGCCAGCTCAAGATCCTACCAACCGCGGCCATTGCGGCGCAAAGCTGGGCCGAGTACGGCGAGGTCATCGTGTGCGACAGCGACGAGGAGATGCTGCAGAAGGCCGACGAACTCGCGTTTGAACATGTGCAGGTCATGACGCGCGACCCGGACTACTTCCTTGCCAATATGACCAACTACGGCGCGCTATTCCTCGGGCCCCGGACCAACGTGAGCTTTGGCGACAAGGTGATCGGCACCAATCACACGCTGCCGACCAACCGCAATGCGCGCTACACCGGTGGACTTTGGGTCGGCAAGTTCCTAAAGACTTGCACTTACCAAAAGGTGTTGACCGACGAGGCCAGCGCGTTGATGGGTGCATACTGTTCACGCCTTTGCCACATGGAGAACTTCATAGGTCACGGCGAGCAGGCCAACCTGCGCGTGCGCCGCTATGGCACGCGCGCCGAGGTGCCGTGGTACCAGCCCGTGCCCGCCGAGACATGAACATGCTGCTGCCCGCCCCTAACTTCCGAGTCGACGGTCGCCGGGCGCTAGTTACGGGTGCTAGCCGCGGCATCGGTTTGGCTGCTGCGACCGCGCTGGCACAGGCCGGTGCGGCGGTGACGCTGGTAGCACGCTCAGAGTCTGATCTGCTGGAGGTGTGCCAGCAACTGCGCGCTCACGGAGGCATATGCGACCACCTCGTTCTGGACGTGACAGACCCTCGCGCCGTGAGCGAGCAGCTCGCCGCGCGCGCTCCGTACCAGATTCTCGTGAACAATGCCGGCATGAATCGCCCCAAAGAGCTGGTTCAACTGGAAGACCAGGACATCGATGCCGTGTTGAATCTGAACGTGAAGGCCGCGTTCTACGTGAGCCGGGAGATCGTAAAGGGTCTGCTCGCAGCAGGCCTGTCAGGCTCGGTGATCAACATCTCCTCGCAAATGGGTTTGGTGGGCAGTCCACGCCGTACGCTCTACTGTGCGACCAAGCACGCGATCGAAGGCATGAGCAAAGCCTTGGCCTGGGAGCTTGGACGGTCCAATATCCGCGTGAATACAGTGTGTCCGACGTTTATCGAAACCGCGATGACGACCGAGATGTTCAAGGACACCACGTTTCGCGACTGGGTCACCAGCAAGATCGCTCTTGGACGGATCGGGAAAATTGAGGAGACCATGGGCGCAATCGTGTTTTTGGCCAGCGATGCATCCAGCCTCGTAACGGGCAGCTCCCTTATGTTGGACGGTGGGTGGACCGCCGCATGAAGCCCCGCGCTATTGCGCACGAAGTAGCTCGACTTGCAAAGGTATCGCAGTCTGCCGTCAGCCGCACCTTCACCCCTGGAGCGAGCGTGTCCGAAGGTACGCGCAAAAAGGTGCTTATCGCAGCCAAAGCACTCGGCTATCGGCCCAACGCGTTAGCACGCAGTCTCATCACTCGGAAAAGCCGCATAGTCGCGTTGGTCATGAGCTATCTTGAAAACCAGTTCTACCCTCTGGTCATCGAAAAGCTCTCTCAGAAATTGCAAAAACGGGGCTACCACGTGCTGATGTTTATCAGCGAGATAAACGATGCCGACAGCGCTCTTTCCGAAATTCTGCAATACCAGGTGGACGGCATCGTGATGGCATCCACAACGCTGTCTTGTACTCTGGCCAAGAACTGCGCAGACTCAGGTGTGCCTATCGTTTTGTTCAACCGTGTACCGGATATCACGCGAGAGCGACAGACCACAAGTTCGGTCACATCAGACAACTACCGAGGAGGATGCCTGGTAGCCGAACTGCTGATCGCACGGGGGCACCGCAAGATCGCGTTTCTGGCTGGGCTGGAGAACTCCTCCACCAATCTCGAACGTGAACGAGGTTTCAGCGAGGCGTTGGCGAAAGCAGGCATCAACTTGCACAGCCGTGCTGTCGGGTATTACAGCTTCGAGGGCGCGCAAGCTGCGACACGGCTGCTCTTCGCAGGCGTTGATCGTCCGGACGCGGTGTTTGTAGCAAACGACCACATGGCAATTGCCACGATGGACGTGTTGCGCATTGAACTGGGTCTACGTGTGCCGCTGGACGTGAGCGTAGTCGGCTTTGATGACGTCCCTCAAGCTGCCTGGGGATCATACCTTTTGACGACAGTGGCGCAGAGCGTCGAAGGCATGGTTGACGCTACCGTCGAGCTGCTGCAACAACAGATGTCGGGCGAGGTAGGCGCGCGAAACGTCGTCTTACCCTGCCATGTGGTCGAGCGGAAATCGGTACGCTTGATCGGGAGCTGAGCAACGCTTGATCGGAGTAAGCTTGACCGCATGAATAGAGGATGAACTGTCGTGTTGATCGACCGCCATCGCAAGAGTTTTCTATTTCATCGTCATTCAACGCACCTGCCACCGACGACGAGCCATTTCGGATCGAAGCCGAGCGTGGTAATGATCAGATACCGACTAGTCCCCCAAAGAGACAGTGCCGTCACGGTGCTTGCGATATCCCCGCTAGTACCATAACATCCGCATCAGTGTGTTCGACGATCAGGTGGTCAGGATGGTCGTTCCGTAGATATTCGAGATGCAGGTCGGAGTCGATCTGGATTTTCATTAAATTTACATTGCTGCCGGGTCGACAAGGGATGTCAGCTGCATTCTCTTCGTCAGACCCGGCACAGTTACGCGTAAGGCTGATTACCTGTTGGTGAATACGTTTTTATTGTAGAAATTCTGCATAAGTATGCAAATCAGCATAAACCCTAATATTGATTTCGATTGATGGCCTCAACCCCTGGGCATCAGCGGTGAGAACATGGGGCCGCACGCCCTGCGCGCCACGGCCGCCACCTCCGCTCTGGAAAACAAGGCCGACATCGCCAAGGTCCAGGAGTGGTTGGGACACGCCAGTATCAGTACGACCGGGGTCTATGATCGACGGGAAACCCGGACTTCGGAGTCGCCGACTTTTAGTATTGCGTATCATTGATCCGGCCCTGTGAAGTCATGTGTTTTTCAGCATCGCCCCCAAGGGACGTGGCCTACTTTATTCATACTTCACGGGGCCGGAGCAATAGTCTAAAAAGCGGACAGATCATTTACTCCCGACAGGACAAGGCTTTCCGGGGTGCAATCGGCCATGATGGGCGATAATGCACGGGCCAGACTAAAGGATGGCCTATGGAGCGGATCGGACACGGCAAGCTTGCAAAGAGTAACGCCGAGCAGTTCGCTAGGATCAGGTGCATTCTCGAAGAGTTGTACCTCGGGGTCGCGATGATCGATGAGGCGCGTGCCATGCTCAAACTCAAGGGGGCCGCAAACGTGGGGTTTTAAGCCATGAATTACGACAGTTTGCGATTTGGTTCAGGCAAACGCGGGGACCATGACGAGCTTGACGATTTCGTTCGTGGCAAAGGCCTCTACACCAGCGACATTGAGGTCGAAAACCAGCTCCACGCCTGTTTCGTGCGCAGCCCCATGGCATCAGCGCGCATTAAGAGTATCGATATCCGGAATGCCCGTGCGCTCAAGGGCACCCATGCAGTTCTGACTGGTGAAGATTTAATTGCGGCGGGCATCGGGAAAATCATGCCGCTCGCCGTCTTCAACGGGCGCGACGGCCAGCCCATGGTTCAGGCGGGGATTCCGATCCTGGCTTTTCCCGAAGTCCGGTACGTGGGTGAGGCGGTCGCGTTGGTTGTGGCGGTTGATCAGCTGACTGCGCAACAGGCCGCGGAACTGGTAGAGATCGAGTGGGAACCGTTGCCCGCCGTGGTCGACCCTCTCGAAGCCCTGAATACATCCGCACCCACGGTTCACGTCAACTGCCCATCCAATATCGCCCTCGACTGGGAAGACGGCGACAAGGCTGTGTCCGAGTCGGCTTTCCAGCAGTCGCACCATGTCGAGTCGGTCGACCTGACTGAGCCCCCCATGACCGCGTGCACCATCGAACCCAAGGCTGCCATTGCGCAGTGGGACGCTGAGAAGTCGCGCTTCACACTTATCGCCAGTACCCAGGGCGTGATGCTGGTTCGTAAGATTCTGGCAGAGCACGTTTTCAAGATACCCCTGCATGGGGTGCGGGTGATTACGCCCCACGTTGGCGGAGGCTTTGGCGTCAAGGTGCAGACCTACGCCGAGTACGCGGCGATCCTGTTTGCCAGCCGCTTGCTCGGCCGTCCTGTCAAATGGACAGCCTCGCGTCTGGAATGTTTTCTGACCGACACGCACAGCCGCAACTCGACTCTACGCGGCAAGATGGCGTTCAACAGGCGAGGGGAAATCCTGGGTCTGCAAGCCGATGTAGTGGTCGGCATTGGAGCTTATACATCGACGTACGTAGCCATTATTGCCACTAACAACCTCAAAAACTGCCTCTCAAGCGTCTACCGAATCCCGTCCATCCAGATGCGCTCCCGGCTGGTGTTCACACACATGACGCCCCATGGCCCCTATCGCGGCGCGGGACGACCCGAAGCGATCTACATGCTGGAACGCCTGCTGGACAAGGCCGCCCTTTCACTGAAAATTGATCGTATCGAACTGCGCCGGCGCAATCTCATTCCAGAAAGCGCCATGCCGTATTCAGCCCCAAACGGACAAGTCTATGACAGCGGAGAGTTCGAAAAAATCATGGACAAGGCGATTGCACTGTCCGGGTGGAATAACTTCGAGGAGCGGCGCCTTGAATCGGCGCGGTCCGGAAAGCTGCGTGGTATCGGAGTATGCTGCTTCCTAGAAGTTGCGGGCGGCATCCTGGAAGAGCCCGCCGATCTGCGTTTCAGCGAAGATGGAGTAGTCAGCGTCCACATTGGTGCGCAGGACATTGGACAGGGGCATCTTTCAACCTACCCGGCCCTCATTGCCAAACGCCTGGGCATCGACGTCAGCCGCGTACGGCTTGTGGCGGGGGACAGCGATCAGGTTCCTGGCATCGTGGCCACTGTGGCGTCTCGCTCGACCATGATGGCGGGCAGTGCATCCGCATTGGCCTGCGACGAGTCCATTCGGCGTGGCAGATTGATCGCATCGCACTTGATGGAAGCAGCAGAAGTTGACGTCGAATTTGATGCCGGTGAGTTTCGGGTCATGGGTACCGACAAGGTTATTCGTTTACTCGATATTCCTGCGCGGATGGCCCACTGGCCAGCACGGCCAAAAAACGTTCCGGAGACTCTGGACAATGTTGCGAAGTTCGTCGCACCAACGATGAGTTTCCCCAACGGCTGTCACATCTGCGAGGTCGAGGTCGATCCCGCGACCGGCCACGTTACGGTCGTGAAGTACACGGCTGTGGACGATGTGGGCGTGATGCTCAACCCCAGCGTAGTGGAGGGACAGGTAATGGGTGGCGTTGCCCAAGGCCTGGGGCAAGTCCTCGGCGAGAAACTCCACTACGACGGTGAGGGGCAGCTGACCAACGCCTCGTTCATGGATTATTCCCTGCCGCGCGCCGACATGTTTCCCCCCATGACCATTGCCCACCATGAAGTGCCTTGCCGCAACAATCCGCTGGGCGTAAAAGGGGCAGGCGAATCGGGGGTTGCAGGATCAATGCCATCGGCGGTCAACGCCATACTGCACGCGCTCTCTTACCAAGGCGTCGAATCGCTGGACATGCCTTTCACCTCGTTCCGTGTCTGGACGGCACTGACCGAGGCCCGCACCTGAGGTAGTAGTCAGAGTCCGATCACGGATCGGTTGACCATGGCATGGATACCCTTGTTGCCGTCGACCAGCTGCGTTACGTGCAGGTCACAGGCCAGGCTGCAAAACACGTAGGCTTCTTCGGCCGTCCAGGGCTTGATTTCTTGCAGCCAGCTAATCATGTTGCGCAAGGCCTGCTTAGCTGCGTCGTCCAAGTCCACATCCATGCCCATCGATATGTAGTGGGTGGGGGTAATGGCCCGGGGAAAGTTGAGCCGCTTCTTGTGCAGGATGATTTCGAAACGGCCCTTGAGGCACGTCTCCAGCGCGGTGAGGCAGACTTCTCCATCGCCCTGCACCGCATGCCCATCGCCTACGGAAAAGTTGGCACCCCTCACAAACACCGGCAAAAAGAGAGACGTACCAGGAACGAACTCCTTATTGTCGATATTCCCTCCGTATTCACGAGGCTCGACCGACGACACGCGTCCGTAGCCAGGGGGCGGGGCCACACCGACGATGCCGAAAAAAGGCTGCAGGGGAACGTCAATGCCCCAAGGAAGCCTGGCGACCATGGCCGTTCGATCGATGGGAATGACCCGTCGACTCAGATTGGGAAAATCCTCAGGCAGCGCGCCTTTTAACGGCCGGATGATGTTCCATCCCCAGTCGGTGGTCAGCTCGATGTCCAGTATTTTGATTTCAAGCGTGTCCCCCGGCTCGGCACCCTTTACGCGGATGGGGTCGGTTAGGATGTGGGGGCCCATGATCTGGGGCACGTTGTCGACGATAAGTCGATGGTCGGGTCGGAATATGCTGGGGTCGGCAATTTCCTGCAACCCGCCAGACACCGTGTCAATAACCACAGTGTCACCTGAATCCATCTCCATTACGGCTGGAATTGCCGCATCGAAGTGCCCCCAGTGAACCGTCGTCGGGGTCGGGTTCAGGACATGGGTTTTGCTCATGCCTGCACCCCGATGTCGTCCAGCGACTTGGCCCCCGACACGCCCAAGTGCTCATCGAGTACGCCTGGCTGAGCCTTGAGTTCGTCGGGGCTTCCGGAAAACACAAAGCGGCCCGAGGCAATAATGTGCACGTGATCCGCCACAGACAGGGCCAGTGCAAGGTTTTGTTCAACAAGCAGGATGGCGTGTCCGAGGCTACGCATGCGTTTCATGATTTCGCCCAGTTGCAGCACGAAAAGCGGCGACAAGCCTTCAGATGGCTCATCCATCAGCACTAGGTCTGGATTGGAAATCAGCGCCCGCCCGATCGCCAGCATTTGTTGCTCGCCTCCACTTAGTTCATCACCTCCATTTTGCAGGCGGTCACGAAGCTGGGGGAATTCGTTGAGAACTTTCTCCAATGTCCACCCTGTGCCGTCTCTGGGTGCGCGCGCTTCAACCCGACCACCCGCGAGCGAACTGGTCGGGAGCTGGAGGTTTTCAAATACCGACAAATGCCTAAAAATGCGCCGCCCTTGCGGAACTAGAGACAAGCCCATCTGGGCGATCCGATAGGGTGGCAGCCCAATCACCGACTTACCCTTGTAGTCAACGGCGCCTTGGCGTGGGGGCGTCAGTCCAAAAATGGAACGAATCAGCGTGGTCTTGCCCATGCCGTTGCGGCCCAAGATGGCGACGACCTGACCCCGAGGAACTTCCAGGCTCACACCCTGCAACACGTAGCTGTCCCCATAGTAGGTGTGCATATCGCGAACCGACAGCAGCAACTCAGACTTGTCCAAAATAGACCTCCCTGACTTGCGGGTTCTGGCGTACCTCTTGGGCACTGCCCTCCAGAATCATTTCACCGCGATGCAAGACAGTGACGCGGTCGGCCAGGGCAAGCGCAATGTCCATGTCGTGTTCAATCATCAGCATCGTGATGGACCGAGGCAGATTCTTGATGATGGAAAAGAGTCGTTGCCGCTCGGACGGGGACAAGCCCGCGCAGGGTTCATCGAGTAACAGCAGCTTAGGCCCGTTCACCAAGGCGAGCACCAGTTCAAGCTGACGACGTTCACCATAAGAAAGGCTCTTGACCATCACCTCTTCTTTTCCGGGCAAGCCCACGAGCGCCAACTGCTCGGCGGCCTTCTCACGCAGGCCCTTCAACTGGTTCACGGCTGACCACATGCCCCACTTTTGCTGGCGAATTCCCAGCACAGCCAGCGCCACGTTCTCAAGCACCGTGAGTTCAGCGAACACGCTGGAAATCTGAAAGGTGCGCCCCACGCCTTTTTGCGTGCGCTGGGGCTCGGACAGCTGGGTGATGTCCTCCCCGAAGCATTGAATGACTCCGCTCGTCGGCCGAATAACGCCACTGATGCAATGGAACAGGGAGGTTTTTCCAGCTCCGTTCGGGCCGATTACCACACGCCTTTCGCCGGGCGCCACTTGCAGGCTGACGCCGTCAACCGCGCGCACACCGCCAAACATCTTGACGACCGACTGGAGAGACAACGCAAATTGGTTCATTTCAAAGCTACTTCTCTTTCCCTGAACTATATCGGCGAAGGAGCCCAATGACCCCCCCTGGCGCCCAAATGACCACTGCGATAAAAACCAGACCCATGACAGCGAGGTGAAACTCGAAAAACGAGCTGACCCAATTTCGAAGACCAAGCACCAGCGCGGCGCCAATGAAGGGGCCTAGCAGCGTGCCAGACCCTCCAACGATAGCCATCAACACAGCCTCCATATTGACATGCAGCGAGGCAGCCACCGGATTTATGAACCGATTGTGGTAGACGTACAGGACGCCTGCCAGACTGGCCATGAAGGCTGAGATGACAAAAGCCACATACAGATGCCGCGCTGGGTTGAAGCCTAGGCTACGCATCCGGGGCTCACCGGACTTGATGCCGCGCAGGACCAATCCAAATGGTGAACGCACCAGCTTTTGATACAACGCCAGAACCACCAGCAACACCGCCAACACGACGTAATAAAACTGCTCGGCGGTCGAAATCTGAAAACCAGAAACCATGGGCGCAGGCACATTGGTAATGCCGCTGTCACCGCCGGTGAACGCGCTCCAGCGATAGCCTACGCCCCAGATGATGTACCCCATGGCCATGGTCACCAGGATGAAGTAAACGCCGCGGGTCCTGACAGACAGCCCAAAGAGCAAGCCCAGCGATGTGCCAGCCAGCAATCCAGCTGGAACCGCCCATTGGGTTGATACACCGTAGCGAACCTGGAGGATGCTCGTTGTGTAGGCCGCCACCGCAAAGAAGGCGGCATGACACAGCGAGAAAAGACCCGCGTGACCCAGCAGTAGATCAACCGCTAGGGCTAGCAGGCCAAAGATGAAGATCTGCGTCACCAGGCCAACCCAATAGGTTCCCGCAGCCATGGGCAAGCCCACGACAATGATCAACAACACAATGGCAATAAGTCTCGTTGTATTCATGTCATGTTCTCA
>Ga0105051_10007098_pt1 | contig 11808 bp, 10 predicted proteins | sample FRY02_FD_78383 | JGI IMG/M metagenome (GOLD analysis project Ga0105051, IMG submission 78383) | Freshwater microbial communities from Lake Fryxell liftoff mats and glacier meltwater in Antarctica - FRY-02 (megahit assembly) | ecosystem: Environmental > Aquatic > Freshwater > Ice > Glacier...
GGCATTGTAAAAATGCACCTTGTTGAATGGGAAAATTTACGCAACCCATTATCATCCAAAATATAAATTTCAAAAAAAAGCAAGACTTAGGTTTCCCTTTTTCGTTTTTTTTATATTTTAGTCAAGTAGTATATTTTTGAAATTAACACCTACAAATGCGGAATAGAATTATTTTTGTTTCTTAAACTTTCGTAGTTATGGTATTGGAAGGGTTTACACTTGTGGAGAAAGAGATTATTGCGAACTATCATTTTCCTGCCGCTGAGGTTTTAAAAAAAGAAAGTGATATTGTGACTCGTAAGAAGAGTTTAGCACGAGCAATCGCATTGGGAAATCTTGAACATCAAAAAGTAAGAATTTATTTTGCTGATGATGAGGGCGAAAAATATGTTGAAACAACGATTTGGGGCGTTACGGATCATGAAATCTTGCTGAAGAAAAATGTAATGTTACCCATTCATAGGGTTATTAAATTGGAAATATAATATCAGAAATGACAAAAAAGCGGGTAATAATAAGCTACGACCAGCTCGAAATCGAGCAAAAAAAGGGAATTCTAAAAGAATACCCAGATGGGTACATGAACCATTTAACGCAAATTAAAACCCCAATGGGGGAAATTTTAGATGCGTTAATTTGGGAAACGGAAGAGACTATTTATCTCGTGAAGTTTCCGAAAAACAGTAAAACTATTGTGGTTGATGACGATGACGACGACGAGGATGTCGTGGATGAAATCGACGACAAAGACATCAAAGATGATGATGACAGTGCAGAAGATGATGAAGACAACGACTCATATGAAAAGCCAGAAGATGATGGCAAAGATGCTGAAGATTAGACTTTAAACGATGATGACTTGCGGCGGGTATGTTCAATTAAATCCATTCATTATAAACACAAAGAATCGAGTAATACTGAATGAATTATCGAAATAAAGAAGCTATTTAGCCTTATAAATATTTCCTTCTAGTATTTGGATGCCATTATTAAGCGTAAGACTAAAAGTTGCGATTATACCATCGCTAGAATTATTCTTTTTAATCAGCATGCTACCAATGGTTGCATCAATTAACCCTGTAGCTATAGAATAGTAATCTGCTTGAAACTTATTGCTATTTCCGGAACTTCCGATTTCTAATTTGTCTTGTGTGCCAGTAGGGAATTCAATTTTCAAATCTTCATATCCTGGAGAATTTTGGTTGGTGCCATTTGCCCAAAAAAGTCTAGTTGTGACACTTGTGGGCTGTGAAACAGTAACATGACCTATTTTTTTTATGTTGTTAATTTCCATGCAAAACGTAATTCCTTCTCCACAAATTCCTTCACCGTTGTATTGACATTTTCTGTCTTGTGCTTTTTTTACATTTTTAATGTAATTGTCGGCCGTTGGATCGGAGCAACCTTTTTTGTTGCATGAAACAAAAAATAACGAAACGAATAACGGCGCAAAAAGGAATTTGAAATTTTTCATGACCTATTTTTTTCAAAGAAAGACAAAATTCGTTCCAAAGTCAATAGAAGGAAGTAAAAATCTAAAATGACTTAGTCGTTTAATTTCAAAACCGCTAAAAATGCTTCTTGAGGAACTTCTACACGCCCAATTTGACGCATACGTTTCTTTCCTTCTTTTTGTTTTTCAAGCAATTTACGTTTACGTGAAATGTCACCACCGTAACATTTTGCCGTTACGTCTTTACGTAAAGCTTTGATTGTTTCTCGGGCAATGATTTTCGCTCCAATAGCTGCCTGTATAGGGATTTCAAATTGTTGTCTTGGGATTAATTCCTTCAATTTCAAACAAATTCTTTTCCCTAAATCAAAAGCATTACTTCTGTGAACTAAAGCAGAAAGGGCATCTACTTGTTCTGAGTTTAGAAGCAAGTCCATTTTAATTAAATCAGATGTTCTATAACCGATTGGGTGATAATCAAAAGATGCATAACCTCGTGAAACTGTTTTTAATCGATCATAAAAATCGAAAACGATTTCAGCTAATGGCATTTCAAATGTTATTTCAACTCTATCTTGCGTCAAATACACTTGGTTTTTAAGATCACCACGCTTCTCAATGCACAAGGTCATAATTTGACCAACGTATTCGGATTTCGTGATAATCTGCGCTTTAATATAAGGTTCCTCAATTCTTTCCATTCCTGAAGGGTCAGGCAATTCTGATGGATTATTTACAATTAGAGCTTCCTCTGGATTTCTGCGCATGTAAGCATTGTATGAAACATTGGGTACGGTCGTAATTACCGTCATGTTGAATTCACGTTCTAAGCGTTCCTGGATAATTTCCATGTGCAACATACCAAGGAATCCACAACGGAAACCGAAACCAAGTGCTGCTGAAGACTCTGGTTCAAAAACCAAAGAAGAATCGTTCAATTGCAGTTTTTCCATCGAATAACGCAACTCTTCGTAGTCCTCAGTGTCGACAGGATATATGCCCGCGAACACCATTGGCTTTACATTTTCAAAACCTTTAATTGCCGATGTGCACGGATCAATAAAATTGGTAATTGTATCTCCAACTTTAACCTCATTTGCGGCTTTAATACCAGAAATCAAATACCCAACATCACCAGCTTTCATCTCTTTTCGAGGATGAAGACCCATTTTCAGGATTCCAATTTCATCTGCGTTATAAGTTTTCCCAGTATTGAAAAATTTGATTTTCTCACCTTTCCGAATGGTGCCGTTTGTCACTCGGTAATAAGCAATAATACCTCTAAAAGGATTAAAGACCGAGTCAAATATCATGGCTTGAAGCGGTGCGTTTTCATCACCCTTTGGAGCTGGAATTTTTTTAATAACAGCCTCTAGTATTTCCGAAACACCCAAACCAGTTTTTCCAGATGCAGGAATGATATCCTCCATGGAGCAACCGATAAGGTCAATTATTTGGTCAGATACTTCTTCTGGCATTGCACCTGGAAGATCCATTTTATTTAGAATCGGAATAATTTCCAAATTATGGTCTAAGGCAAGGTATAAGTTAGAAATTGTTTGTGCCTCAATTCCTTGTGAAGCATCAACTATAAGAAGCGCGCCTTCACAAGCAGCAATGGAACGAGAAACTTCATATGAAAAATCAACGTGTCCTGGTGTGTCAATCAAATTAAGAACATAATCTTCCCCTTCAAAATGATAATTCATTTGGACGGCATGACTTTTAATCGTAATTCCTCTTTCTCGCTCTATATCCATATCGTCGAGGGCTTGAGCTTTCATATCGCGATCGGCGATAGTTCCTGTTGTTTGCAACAAGCGATCCGCAAGCGTGCTCTTTCCATGGTCGATGTGAGCGATAATACAAAAATTACGTATGTTTTTAATCATTATTTATTGCCGTATTTGGGCGACAAAATTACGGTAAAAAATTCGAATTATCGTATCTTTTAAGGATTTCAGGGTTCTAGCCTTCGAATAATATATTTTCATACATACACCTGTCCAATTTATCGGAATTTTGATAAAAAAATAAAGGAGAACGGGAGTCCTCCTTTATTGTACCTAAACCTAAAACTACTACTACTTATGAAAACTAAATCTTATATCTTTTCTGACATTGTTTGCAAATTAAATTGCTCTCAACTGATACAAATGTAAGTCTTTTTAAGAATACGAAACAAGTGTATATTTGAAGTTTTAACATTATTTTTAATTAGTAAATCATGACTATTGTAATCCTAAAACTTTCTATGCATGCATAGCAAAAGAAATAACTACGAAAAGCGGGCTAGTATTTTATCGGCCAACGTTTTACTCAATCCGAAGTAACTTTGCGTAGACCATCCTGCTACGTGGGGAGATAGGATTACTTGTCGGGAATTTTTTAGGGTAATAAAATCTTCCGGGAGATCTTTTTGGAAGAAATTTTCGAAGCTGCCATCCTCGTATTCCAAAACGTCTAATCCTGCACCAATTATTTTTCCATTTTGAATTCCTTCGACTACATTTTTTAGGTTAACTATTTTGCCGCGAGAAACATTTAGCAAGTAAATTGGGTTTTTACAACTTTCCAAAAACTCGCGATTAAAGTAGTTTATCGTTTCACTATTTTGTGGAACATGGAAACTAATAACGTCCGCTTGATTTAGTATTGCTTCCAGGGTACTCTCCATTACAAAATGGTCTCCGAAACCTGTTTTGTATTTATCGTAAACCAAGACTTTGACATCGAAGCCTAATAATTTTTTTGCGAAGGCGCCACCGTTATTTCCAAAACCGATTATTCCAACCGTTTTTCCATCAAGTTCGTCTCCCCGATTCCCCTCTCTATCCCAAATCCCGGTTTGAATTTCTTGGTGACCGGTATGAAGGTGATTCATTAAGGCAAGAAGCATTCCTAAAGCGTGTTCTCCCACTGCATTTCTATTTCCTTCAGGGCTATTGAAAAGAGAAATATTTTTATTGTTACAAAATTCCACGTCAATGTTTTCCATTCCAGCACCTGATCTCGCAATGAATTTTAAATTAGTGCATGTTTCAATGCGACTTTTATCCATCGGAAAGCGTGATCGAATAACAAGTCCGGCACAGGTTTTAAGTTTTTCAAAGACATCTAAATCTGACTCTTTTTCTGAATGTATACAAACATGACCAGCCTCGGTTAGTTTTTCGCTTAATATAGGATGAACGGTATCGACAAATAGAATATTCATGTTACATGTTGAATAACAGCATCCCTACGCTGAAGTAGATAAACAAACCGAGAACATCGTTTAAAGTGGTTACAAATGGACCCGTAGCCAATGCAGGATCAATTTTATATTTATCTAAAATAAGAGGTATAAGGGTGCCGAAAATTGCGGCAAAAACAATCACGATGAATAAGGAGAGGCTAACGACAAGTCCGAGTAATGTATTCCCGAAAATATAGGCGATTCCATAAATCAAAACAGATAGTAAGGTTCCATTTATCAGCGCAACCAAAGCTTCTTTTGCTAACCTTTTGGAAATAGTCTCAAATAGATCTTGGCCTTTCGCTAGTGATTGTACCACGATTGCAGAAGATTGTACACCTACATTTCCCCCCATCGCTGTAATTAGGGGAATGAAAAATGCCAAAGCAGGAATTTTTGAAATCCCCACCTCAAAACCAGATATAACTTGAGCGCCTAAAATACCACCTAACATTCCGATTAATAACCAAGGCAACCTTGCTCGAGAAATTCTCCAAACAGTGGAATTAGATTCAATTTTTTCAGAAATACCTGATGCCAATTGAAAATCTTTATCAGCTTCTTCCTTAATAAAGTCGACGATATCATCAATGGTAATTCGGCCTACTAGTTTTCCTTGCAAATCAACTACAGGAACGGCTACTAAGTCATACTTTTCCATGACTTTAGCAACTTGTTCATCGCTATCGTTCGTTTTTACAGAAATAATATTTTTTTCAGTGTAGAGTTCGCGAATTTTATTTTTAGGATCGGCAAATAGTAATTTTTTCAAAGAAAGGAGTCCTACAAGACGATTCAGGTCATCCACCACATAAATTGTATAGACTTGCTCAACATCCTCCGCTTGTCTTCTCAATTCTACCAAACAACGATTAACCGGCCAGTCCATTCTTGCTTGAATGAACTCTTTTTGCATCAAACCACCGGCAGTATCTTCGTCATAATTTAACAAGTCAACGATATCCTCCGCGGCATCGTCATTTTCCATGTGTGAAATGACCTCTTGAATTTTGTCTTCAGATAGTTCGCCAAGAATATCGGCCGCATCATCTGAGTCCAAATTTTCCAACTGATCTGCCATTTCCTTTGAAGATAAGGAAGCGAGGAATCGATCTCGAATGTCTTCCTCTAATTCCATCAACACATCAGACTGTGTATCGTCAGGGAGGCAATAATAAATGTATTTTGCTTCTTCTAAGGTTAATTGATCGAGAATTTCCGCAATATCTGCGTAATGTAGTTCGAGAATATTGACATTAATCCACGGTTGATCATCACGAGTAATGGCTTCGTTCAGTTCATCAAGAAAGACTTTTGTTAATTCGAACTGCATGAAATTTGTTTTTTAGCAAATATAATATTTAACCTAAGTATAATAGGCAAACTAATGCATAGTCTTTTCAGAAGTTAAATCCTTTTCGGTGTTAAGAAATAAACCAAAAAATAAGGAAAATAGAGAAACGCCGGCTTGGGTTTCAAGAGTGTCTTCAATAAAAAAGGACGCGACTATAACTCCGAATAGGCAGAACGCTAGAATATTTCTCGCCTCATAGTTCTTCTTAAGAAAAGAGAATAAAAAAGCGATAAAAAGAGCAGACCCAAAGATACCGAATGTTATTTGTATCGTGATGAACATGTTATGCGCTCTAAACCAATATTCTGGCAGCAAAAGCGTTTTTTCTTTTTCGTATTGCGAGTTAAATACATCTTGAACATCACCTGTGCCGACACCGATTACAGGGTTTTCTTGAATAATTTTAATCCCCGTTTTCCAATATTCTATTCGCTGAAGAAGTGATTGTCCGTTCGGATCATTTGAGTTTTCTATCTGATAGCGCAGAGCATTAATTCGCGATAATACTCCTTTTTTGCGCAACGAAGGAGAAGCTAAACCATTTTCAATATTTTTAACATCAGACTTAGAAAGGTTGCTTAAGCCAATAGCATCTTTCTTTAAATTTTTAGCCGTCATGTATCGAAATAGGGTTTCCTTTAGGGTATTTCCCTTAGCATCCTTGCCATTATAATCTAGTTTTGAATATTTGTGCCAATCGGCCTTCAACTCTTCTTCGCTTATGTGAATATAGATAGGTCGTCCTTGCTCATATACTGCATTTACAGTGTCGTGGTAGTATACATGTCCTTGGGCTGTTCGTTTTACTAATTCTATCGATTGAATTGATTTCTGCCCTGTCCTTAAATTTTGAATAAACAATGAACCTAAAACGGCAGAAACGATCAATAAGGAAATCAACCCAATTTTTAGCCATCTGTATTTCCAGCCTAAAAAAACGGCGAAAAACAAGAAAGCTGCAAATAACGATAGAAGACCAGATATAACTTGGCTATAGAAAGTATAAGTGAGAAACCACATTGAAAGCAAGGCAAATAACCATCTCCACTTTGGATATTTCCAGGTAAAATAGATGCTAATTACAAATCCGATGACTATAAGAATGGCAAAACGTATGTGTGAAACAAAAAGCGCCATTTCTCTAAATCTTTCTGGGTCATTTGCAGAAATTGAAGTGAGATAAAAATTGAAATTGATTCCAGAACAGATCAAAAGACTTAGAAGAAATGTTAGAAGTATCAGGTGAATTTCCTCTTTTTTCTGAATTGGATGCGCTACAAGAGCAATTGGAACAACAAAAAGGGGTAACTTGACTTTTAAATCATGAAGACCATAAGTCATATTTTCAGACCACAAGAGTCCTATAATATGTAAAACAAAAACCGCCAGTAATAAAAGATACAGATTGTTTTTCCTACAGTTTTCCCAATATTGTTTGAATTCCCCTTCTAGCAAAAGGTTACTAATGCCCCAGATTGCTCCTATTGACATAAGAACCTTGTTCATAGGTAGTCCAAAGGCCAAGACCATCATTCCTAAAATATGGAGATAATGGTGGACTTTCACACCAAACCATCGGTCAAGCATGTGTTTTGAATTAAGGTTTTAAAACTTTGGAATATTCCGTTTTGTTAATGAGTATTTCAATTGCTTTGTCCACAAAATTATCGTGATGAAATGAATTTACTACTCTTCCTTTTTGAAAATAGTAGCGTGAAACAATTTCATTTTCAAGAAGTTCGATGATTTCCTTTTTAAATTTATCTAGATCACGTTCTTTAGAAGGAACTACTTTCGCTAAAAGACTTTCATATTCGCTACTTGCGTCGTTAAAGTAACCTTCATCCTCAGCTGTTTCCTTCATTTTCTTGAGCATTTCTTCCGAGGCCGTTGAATACGTGAATTCTAGGGCAAGCGCATATTTTTTGAAGTCGTTGTAATCTTCATCTGTCAATTTAAAAGATTTTGGATCAGTAATAGAGGTGTGTTCTTTTGTGAATTTTGTAGCAAAATCGAAAATGATATTGTCAACATATAAAGTGCCTGTTAAACGACTCAATTCATTTTTTTTAATTTTAATGTCTGGTTCAATTCCACGACCATCAATAACTTCACGACCATTTTCAGTTTTAAACTTTTTCACCAAAGAATCGGCAATTTCCGTAGGTTTAATGCCTTCTTCTTTGTCGTAATATTCAAGTCGTTGTACACATCTTCCTGATGGTGTATAGTACTTGGCAATTGTTAGTTTCATTTTTGACCCATATTTCAAGTCGTAAACACGTTGCACTAAACCTTTACCATAGGAAGTTTCACCGACAATTACAGCTCTATCCAAATCTTGTAAACTCCCAGCAACAATCTCACTTGCGGATGCACTATTTTCATCAATTAAAACAGTAATAGGAATGTTTAAATCAACAGGATTGCTCATCGTTTCATACGTGCGATTTTCCTCCGAAACTCTCCCTTTAGTTGTTACGACTGTTTGCCCTCGTTTTACAAATAAGTTCACGATTTTAACCGCTTCAATCAAGAGTCCTCCACCATTTCCTCGCAAATCAAGAACAAGCTCTTTCATGCCTTCTGCTTTCAATTCGGAAAACGCTTTTTCTACATCTGCTGCAGCCGTTTGTGTGAAACTATTCAATTTTATGTAGCCTATCCCGTCTTTAATAATTCCCGAATAAGGTACATCAGGTAGTTTTATTTCATCCCTTGTAACCGGCAATACTTGTATCGCACCATCTCTTTCAATTTCTACTTGAATAGTTGTTCCTTTTGGACCTTTTAATGCAGATGAAACGGCATCCGAATTTTTATCGGCCATATTTTTCCCGTCTATGGAAAGAATTTTATCACCGGCCTTTAAACCGGCTTTATTCGCAGGACTGTTTTCATATGGCTCTATAACGTAAGTGAAGCCTTTGATTTTTCGGATAATTGCCCCAATACCACCGTATTGTCCAGTCGTCATCAACCGGTAATCCTCCATGTCATTTTCATGATAGTATACGGTGTAAGGATCTAATTCCTTTAACATAGCGTCGATGCCAACTTTTGATAATTTACCGGGTTGAGGGTCATCAACATAGTACATTTCAAGGTTTTGATAAATTAAATCTATCAATTCCAAGTTTTTTATAACCTCAAAACCGTTGGACTGTGCACTTGCGTGCACAAGGGAAAACGTCACGACTAGCGTGAGTAGATATTTTCGAAGGAGATTATATTTTTGAATCATTTTCAAGATTTTCGATAAGAAAAGAAATAAAGAGTTCAGTCTTTTTCAAGAGCTCCTCAAAAGTTAATTTTTCTTTGTGACTGTACATTAAAAAAAATGACAATTGAAGCTGTTCTTCAAGAAGAAACGTTTCCAAAATTAATTTATTCTTTCGAAAGGCTTCTTTGATTACTCTTTTTATTCTGTTTCGGTCGTGTGCTTTTTTAAAATTTCTTTTAGGGACGGAAATCACGAGTTGGAAAGAAGTTGATTTCTTCTCGTCAACTATCATGTAAGAGGCACTATATGGAAATTTGTAAATTTTTTTTCCCGTTTTAAATAGGGCAGAGATTTCCTTTTCCTTACAAAGCTTGTATGGTTTTCCAAGTTTTTCGTTGAATTGGATTTTGGTAGAAACCATTGAAAAAGAGAGACAGTTTAAATTAATCGAGTTTGGGAATTTTTACCATTTCGCGAACGATGAAGGAAGCTGGAAACGAACGGCGCGCAGCGTCGCGAATTTTTTCAGCATCATTATAAGTTCTACAATCACCAGCTTTTAAAAGGTAATTTGGGGCATTGTAAATAATGTACGTTTCAATATTAGGATTCATACTAATGTAATGCGCCCGCATGTCATCGATTTTTTTCTTGTCAGAATCAAAAAGCAACTGAACTCGGTAACCTGGTATTTGAGGGATTCCATCTGGACTTAGAGGGAATGCTTGTTTTCTTACTAAGCCATCCACTCGAGGGTCCTTGATTATTTCAATTTCTCCTTGATTTATTGAAGTATTTTCTGACTTGGGTTTCTTGTCTTTTTCTTTATCCGTTTGACCGAATGAAACCAGAGAAAAGGATAGAATTAATAAAACCCCTACTATTTTCATGAGATGATTCATAATGTATATATGTACAAATGTAAGCAATTCAGGATTTATAAATTTTTAAGACTTAAATATAAGACTTATTGGTGATATTTTAGAGCTCAATAATCGCTCCAAATTTCTGGATTTACAATTACACCAAGCCCTTTGTTAAAAAACTATAAACAATAATCTAATTGCGCTGCTGTGTTGTTTTTAGAATAAAGATGCCGCATCCTTATTTAGAATCATTTTAAATTAGTTGAAACGCGATTAAATTTTGTCATAAAATTGTCAGTAGACAGGGCTATTCTGCTAAATTTGCAAGCGCTGTAAAAACCGATTTTGGTTTGAATAACAGTTTTTTAAATGAAAATATCTATCAGTCAGATGTTTAGAAACTTTAACAAGTGGTGTTTATGGTTATTAGCGGTTGCGTTAACGTCCTTCACCTTCAATTCCTCGGCACAAGGAGAAGCGCTTTTCAAAGCGAAATGCGCAAGTTGCCACCAACCTCATAAAGACGGCACTGGTCCGAAGCTTTTCGAAGTCCGAAAAAAATGGGCAGACGGAGGAGCTAAAGAGGGCTCTATTTATCAATGGGTAAACAATTGGCAAATTGCCGCTGCAACAGATCCATACGCGAAAAATGTTTCCACATGGTCGAAAACAGCAATGAATGCTTTCCCTGAATTAAAGGTAGATGAGATTAATTCAATAATGGATTGGGTTGATGCCCAACCAGATCCTGCAACAGCAGTTGCTGGAGCAGGTGGTGCCGCTGGGACAGTTGAACCAGGAATGGTTGAGGAGGAATCTTCAAAAGTTTGGATTTGGATATTGCTTGCGGTCATATTCTTGATTATTATTTCAACAGTAGGTGGTGTTCGTCGTCAGTTAAAGCAAGCGATAGCATTATCAGAAGGAGTTGAGGCGAATGATGCCCTTAGTTACATGGGTGAATTCAAATCTTGGGCTTACCACAACAAAGCTGTTGTAGGTGTTTCTTCTTTGATTGTCTTCATTACTTTATTAGTATGGGGAATACAATCTTTAGGAAATATTGGTGTTGTACAAGGATATCAGCCATCGCAGCCGATTGATTTCCCTCATTCTGTGCACGCAGGAGTGAACGGAATAGATTGTAAATACTGCCATAACTCGGTAAATAATTCAAAATCAGCAGGTTTGCCTACAGTTAATGTATGTATGAATTGCCATAAACAAATCAATGGTAACACACCTGAGCAACAAGCTAAAATCGCTAAGATTTATGAAGCTGCAGGTTGGGATCCATCTGGTGCAGGGAAATATACGGGAAAAACAAAAGAGATTATTTGGAACAAAGTGCATGCTCTTCCTGATCACGTTTACTTTCCGCATTCTCAACACGTAGCAGTAGCGGGAATCGATTGTAAACAATGTCATGGTGACATGACTCAGCAAAAAGAAACTGCAAAAATTCAATTGGTTGAAGATTTGAATAAAATTGACGGTAACGTTAAATTAACGAAGCCTACTTTAACAATGGGTTGGTGTATCGAATGTCACGGGGAAAAAGAAATTTCAACAGGCTCTTTGGATTCTAAAAATAGTGGTTATTACAATGAGATCCACAAACGCTTGTTAAACAACGACAAAAAGCTTTACTCTGAGTATTTGGAAGATGGTAAA
>Ga0105051_10007100_pt1 | contig 11806 bp, 8 predicted proteins | sample FRY02_FD_78383 | JGI IMG/M metagenome (GOLD analysis project Ga0105051, IMG submission 78383) | Freshwater microbial communities from Lake Fryxell liftoff mats and glacier meltwater in Antarctica - FRY-02 (megahit assembly) | ecosystem: Environmental > Aquatic > Freshwater > Ice > Glacier...
ACTCCGTACGAAGTGTTTCACCAGTCTTTAAAACGTGTTGCACTTCGTACTTGAAACCGCGGAGACTTAAATGCGCCTCTTTTCAATAATGACTCGGACACTCGTCGCGAGCGCTGCTGCGATGACCGTAATGTCTGGCTCTGCTTTAGCCCAGTCCGACTACCCAAATCGCCCCATCACTGTGATCGTGCCCCAAGCAACCGGTGGTGCCAATGACACAATCGCTCGCATCGTGACGGCCAAGCTCAGCGAAGTGCTCGGTCAACAGTTTGTTGTGGAAAATCGTCCTGGTGCGGGTGGCAACATCGGTACTGCGGCCTCATCCAAGGCAAAGCCTGACGGTTACACGTTGCTGCTCACCACCAACAGCACGCAAGTGATTAATCCATGGCTCTACAAGACGACGGGTTTTGATCCTCTCAAGGACTTTGCTCCCGTTGGTCTAGTCGCGAGTGCTGGCTATGTCTTGGTGGCCAATGCCGCCTTTCCCGCCAATAACGTGGCTGAACTCATCGCACAAGCGAAAGCCAACCCAGGTAAGATCAACTATGCCTCAGCAGGCAACGGCACCCTCAACCACCTCATTGTTGAAATGTTTAAACAAAAGGTCGGGATTGATATGCAGCACATTCCCTACAAAGGTGCTTCAGCTGCTGCTACTGATGTGGCAAGCGGACAAGTCCCCGTCTCGGTCCAGAGCGCCCCCTCCTCGCTTGCTTTGCTGAGCTCTGGCAAAATCAAGGCATTAGCTGTCACGAACGAAAAGCGTATTGGCGCCCTGCCAAACACGCCATCCATTAGCGAAACGATTCCAGGCTTTGGTTCGACGCCTTGGTATGGCATCCTTGCGCCAGCAGGCACACCTGTTGCCATCGTTAATAAGTTAAATGCTGCGATCAAAACTGCACTAGCCGACAAAGCCGTGCAGGAAAGACTGCTCAAGCAAGGTTGTGAACCCTTGGAAAGCACACCACAGCAGTTCGCAACCCTGCTGAAGGATGACTTAGCAAGTTGGGAAAAGATTGTCAAAGACTCTGGCGCACGCGTGGACTAACCGACTAGGTTAAATCGACGTATTTGCATCATTTGCAATATAGGCTGCACCCATCTGGGTAGCAGCCTATTTTTTTACCCGAAAGTCGGCAAGCGTTGCGTGAGCTTGCTGACACTTTTACTATCCGCATATTCAACTCATGTCTGAGCTCTTGTTGCTAGGATAGCGAGTGCTGGTGTAGCGAATAATAAAAATTGACAAAGCAACGACAAAAATCGTACCGCCCACCGCCAACATTTCCATAATATTAATGGGGATATGGCTCATTATATCGACCATATGTCTAGTCAATGCAGTGATTGCTATGTAAAGCAAAAATCGGACCGGCATATGGTTAGTTTTGAAGTAAATGCCAACCATGGCACCAATTTCAAGGTAAATAAATAGCAGCAAAAGATCTTGAATCGATGCATGGTGTTTCTGAAATATATCAAAAAACGTCCATCCAGCAGCCCAAACAGTCGCTGCTCCAATCGCGAATAGAGCCAGCCGATGAAATATTCCAACTAAGACATTACCAATTTCGTCAAATTTTTTTAAATGCTCTTCCACGAAAAAATCCTATTTAAAATGACCGAATAAGGCAATAACAACGAGATTGAATCCTATTCTTTTGACTATAGATGAAACTATTCACATTGCGTCAATTTTTTTGAAGTTGGGGCTGGTTATTACCAATAGCCTTACAGCTTGTACTCAACGGTGAGTCGACCACGGCGTTAGCGCTAGGATTTTTGTATTTCTAGGCTTTAACTGGGTGTCGCTGCTAATCGATTAAAAATCCTAGGCGGTGCTGATTAATTTCAAGAAATACTTGCTCTAATTAACTACTTTTTATGTATTTCATCGACGATTGCTCTAGCCTGATTCGATAGCTTTACGGCCTCTGCTGCGGCGTCGGCAGCCATTCTTGAAGCAGCAGCGGCCTCGGTCGACGCTTTAAGCAATGACTCCTCAGCCTGATGCGCGACAGCAGCTGAGGCCGCTGCAGCCGCCGCCGCAGATGCAGCGGCTGACTCTACCGCTGCCAGTGCTGCGGCAACTGAAGCCGTCACAGCCGACTCAACAATCATGAGCAGTGCAGGATTACCTGAGGCTTCTTTTGCAGCGATCATGGCATTCATTGCTGCCACTCTTGATTGTTCTGTGGATTTAGCAGCACGCTTTGCCGCCTCAGAAGAATGAATCGTGAGCGCATTCAAGCTATGCAGAGCAACCTTGTAGCGCTTGCTCACACCTTTATAAGTATTGCGCAAATCTTCTAGGTCAACTTGCATCACCTCAAGCTTTTTATAGACGTGATCAAGGCTTTGATTCATGAACTTCTCCCATAACATAAGGCTACAGGGTACTCCGAAACCGTTGATCGGCATGGGTATCAGTCATTGCTTCGTATAAATGAAGTACATTGGTTTATGACTGATTCCTCAATGACTAATGAAAGTATCGATAAGATCAATGCCACTCAGATGAAGGATGTCGCGCGATCAATTGATTTGTTAACTGACGCGATCAGACACGATCAACAAAGCTTTGCCGCGACAGCATCCCCACTCGGGATCATGAAGCTGCGTGCAGAAAGCGCAGAGGCCGCACTCAAAGTGAGTGATATCGCACTTGAGGCGCTCAAAGTTTTGCAAGTCAATAGTTTTGAAATCATTAAGGCCAGTGATTTAGCCATGGCTGCCATGAAAGCAACGATCAGAGCCAATGATGCCGATGCTCATCACAAACAATTAGCGTTAAACGAGCTCAACAAGGTTATTGAGAAAAACACCATCAACCTCAAAGCATCGGCGTCTGCATTAAATGCTGTGACTGAACTCGCATTTAATGACACTCTTACTGGCTTACCTAATAGACGACTACTTGAAGATCGGCTCAAACAAAGCATCATTAACAACAAACGTTGGGAAACGCATAGCGCCGTCATTTTTCTTGATTTAGATCATTTCAAATTGCTCAATGACAGATTTGGTCACGAAGTCGGCGATGAAATGCTTTTATCTGTCGCTAATCGATTGAAACTGGCTGTTCGAGAGACTGATACCGTTGCAAGATTTGGCGGCGATGAATTTGTCGTCATACTGGAACGACTTAGTGGTGACTATTTAGAGGCCAAGGCGGAGGCAGAGGTTGTTGCACATAAAATAATTGCGCTACTCACACCTCCTCATACCTTGCGTGTACGCAGCTTAAGGCATACCTCTGATACAGTCCAATATCAAAGCTTTGCAAGCCTAGGGGTTGTGCTTTTTGATGGTGATGAAAGCAACGAAAAAAATATCCTCGACTGGGCTAATGAAGCGATGTATTGGGCAAAAAGCGATGGTGGTCGAATCATTCGTTTTTATGATGCAATTGTTTCAACTGAGCAAACACTGGCGAGGTTGTATAACTTAGCCACAGAAAACGATATCGAAACAGCCAATCACGGCATTCGAATGCAACAGTATGTCAGGGCGCTTGCAAATCGCGCACTACAAATGAATCTTTTTCCTGGCGAACTAAGCACCAAAGTGATTGATCGGCTCTTTAAAGCTACTCAATTACACGACATTGGAAAAACTAAAATTCCATATTCCATTCTTCATAAAAAAGCCAAACTAACAGACGAAGAGTGGACGGTTATGAAAACTCACACCACCCGCGGAGTCGAAATCTTGGAAAATGCCAAGAGGCAAAACGCCAGTCTTACGGAGTTTCTCGATACGGCCATTGACATCGCCGGCGGTCATCATGAACGTTGGGATGGTGGCGGCTATCCTAATGGTTTAGCAGGTAACAACATTCCTTTGGCAGGACGTATCATCGCGATTGCCGATGTTTACGATGCGCTCATCAGTCGACGCAGCTACAAGGCCCCTTGGGAGCACAAGGATGCGATGGCCGAACTCACGTCAAAGTCTGCCCAGCAATTTGATCCTCTGTTGATAGAGGCGCTCATACGAGAACAAAATAATTTCAGACTCATTGCTGAGTCTGCTCAGGATTGAGGACGGCTTAGGCAAACTGCAACTGAGCAAGACGCGCATACAGCCCGCCCTGAGCGATGAGCGTCTCATGAGTCCCCTGCTCCACGACCTCACCCTGCTCAAGCACGATGATCCGCTCTGCACTTAATACGGTTGCCAGTCGATGCGCAATCGTCAAAGACGTCCTACCTGGCAAGACGGCATCGAGTGCCTGCTGTACCTCTCGCTCTGACTCTGCATCCAACGCACTAGTTGCCTCGTCGAGAAGCAAGATCGGAGGATTTTTGAGTACTGCCCGTGCAATGGAAATCCGTTGCTTTTGCCCTCCCGACAGACGCACACCCCGTTCGCCTAGAAAGCTGTCATAGCCTTGTGGCAATGCAGATATAAAACCATGTGCGTGCGCGATTTTAGCCGCCGCAATGACCTCTTCGTCTGAAGCATCGAGTCTGCCATAACGAATATTTTCCATCGCACTCGACGCGAAAATGACAGGTTCTTGCGGCACAATTCCAATCATATTGCGCAATTGACCCAGCGGCCATTGAGAAATATCTCTGCCAAAGATCTGTATCTGTCCGGCAGTCGGCTCATAAAAGCGCAACAACATTGAAAATAGCGTGCTCTTGCCCGCACCCGATGGGCCGACTAACGCATAACGCGCGCCTTTAGGTACGGAAAAATTCAAGTGATTCATCGCTTGAAAATCAGGTCGTGACGGATAAGAAAATGTCACATCACTGAACACCACTGCTTCAGAATGACTTGAGACCTCAACAATTCCCTTTTGCATCGGGCTCGTCAGCACAGGCTCTGCCTGCATCAGTTCCACTAACCGCTCTGTCGCACCCGCAGCCCGCTGCAGATCTCCCCAGGTTTCGGACAAGGCACCGATAGAACCCGCAATTAACACGGCATACAGCACAAACTGAGTCAGCTCTCCCAACGACATCACGCCTGCCGTCACCTGTCGCGCACCGATCCAGAGCACAAACACAATGACTGCGTAAGCCATTAATATCGCCGTCGCAGTTAAGACTGATCGCATTTTGATGCGCTTCTTAGCCTCAACAAAAGATCTCTCCACTGCAGACTCGAATCGCTTCTGTTCGTGGGGCTCTCGGACAAAAGCCTGAACGGTCGTGATCGCATTCAACACCTCACCCGCCATCGCACTAGTATCAGCCACCTTGTCTTGACTGGCGCGAGACATTTTTCGGACACGTCGGCCCAGGGCCCAAAGCGGCAGCACTATCAACAACAGTAATGCAATCATCACCCCTGCCAGCCAGGCACTAGTGACTAACATCATTGTCATACCACCCAGCAACATCACCAGACTGCGCAAAGCAATGGAGATACTGGATCCAATAAGCGTCTGCACTAAAGTCGTATCACTTGTCAGCCGAGAGAGGACTTCACCCGTCTGCAAGGTCTCAAAATACGCAGGACTTTGACGTAAAACATTTTCAAATACACGTTGACGAATATCTGCCACGACACGTTCGCCGAGCCATGACATCACATAAAACCGACTCGCCGTCATCAGGGCGAGCGCCACTGCCAACAAGAGCAGGTTGATAAATTTCAGATCAATCGCCGCGTTCGTCAATCCGGTATCCACCAGATCGCGGAACGCCAAGGGCACGGCGAGCGTAGCGCCCGCTGCGAGCAGCAAAAATAATGCCGCTAAAAACCATTGGATTTTGTATCGAGAGATCACCCGATAATCCCGCAACCAGCGGGTAAGACTGCTCATTTTTGTTGCCATAGTGGCTCAGTGTAAGACAATAAAGAAACGATCACGCTAAAGAGTCAACGGCGTGCCATAACCCGTTAACTCAAGATAACCTCGACCAAGGACTTTGTCGTTTTCTTTGAGCTCGACGGCACCCTCATAATAAAAACCACCCGTACTGGCTCGAGCATCGACTTCCTGATCCGCCATCAAAGGCTGCAATATGAACTCGCGTCCCGCCACCTGCAACGTAAACATCGCAGGATATTCAACCAGCGAACGGGGCGAACGCCAAAATCCAACAGGCTGCCATTTCACGTTCTGATGCTGCTCGATTACTTTACCTTGCGCATCTCGCCAATCCCACTCGCTAAACAACGTCTTACCTGTTGCATCGCGCATCCGAAATGCCATCAAACTGCTGCCATCAAGCAAATTCACGCCAATCCAATCCCACCCGACAGCACCGTCCATCAGCAGGCTACTCGACCACTCGTGATCAAACCAAGCCAAACCGGTCAGACTTAAAGTTTGCGGTTGCGGTTGAGCTCGAGCTCGACCATTTGATGAGAGATTTTTTAAAGTGACCTCAGCGGACACATTCAATTGCGGCCGACTGTAGTAGTAGCTCGCAAGCTCAGGTGAGGGTCCCTTAAGGGAATATCCCCCCTCACCACGCAAAACAGGACCCTGCAAGGGTTTCGCTTCAAGGGTAAGGATGAAGTCATCGCTCGGAATATATACCTTGTAACGATCGTCTTTCGTGCGTCGCAGGCTCCAGCCTGACAGTTGCAATGAAGTATCCGCAGTATCAAATGACGCACCAGCGGGCCCTACACGTCCAGCAATCTCTGCATGACGCAATTTGCCCTCATTTGGCAAGGCCAAGGCCGCATGCGCAAACATCAACTGCCGAGGTGCGAAGCGACTGGGATTATCCTCAGGATGAAGGATTCGACTCCTAAAAAATGTCACCTGAAAGCCCATAGCTGAAGTACCCGAGTCCAGCCAACCCGTCAGATACCACCACTCTGTTCGATAGTCCGGGTGCGCACCAAAATCTCTTGGGAAAGCCAAAGATCTTGGCCCCACCTCTGGGTAACTGAGCGTTTTGGCTCCTGCCAATGCCTGCAAGGGCTGCGCGGCAGCCAATAGCAACATACGTTTTATCCAAAGCCGGCGGGAGGAGCTTTGCATCACCAGTCTTCCCGCAAAGATAAGGACAGCCGATCCGTATTCAAATTTCTATTTGATGCCCAAACCGCTGCAGCGATGCCCAACAACACGACACAGAGCATCAACATCACGAGGGCGAGAACCGGTACGCTTGTCTGCATCGTCCAATGAAAGGACTGAGGATTGACCCGATGAATCAGCACCTGACTCATTAAGAGTCCCAACACTGTCCCCCAGCATGCGGCAAGACCAAGCAACATCCCTGACTCATAGGTGATCCACTGAGTGCGCTGAGAAGGAGACTGTCCGAGATGCTGCATGAGTGCAAACTCCTTTTGCCGCAATAATGCCTGACCTGCAAAACCTGCTGCCACAGAAAAAATTGCCACCAATAAGGCTGCAACCTCTAGCGCATAGGTTAAGGCAAAGCTACGATCGAAAATCGTCAGCGACAAAACCCTGAGATCTGAGGAACTCCTAAACTGAAGCGCCTCGAACTGCGGGAAACGATCACGCAACCTGCCAAGGACTTCTGTAGGGTTTGCATTCGGTGAAAGCCAAAGCGCGAGGTCTGTACGTCGCAAATCCTTTGTCAACTCTTGGTAGGTTAAGAGATCCATCACAATCGATCCGTGCTGTCTGCCGTAGTCACGAAACACACCGGTCACCCAAACAGATACTTGAGCACCTGTTTGCCCTGCAACTCCCGTCATCGGAAGTGTATGCACCTGCCCAGGCTTCCATCCATATAAATCAGTCATCGCCTCTGACACAAAAACTTCGGGCAACAGAGGCGTTGAACCGCCAGTTTGAGACGAGATTCCTCCCGTAAGCGGCAGCACCTGCGCTGCACGCGCTGTGGGCACAGGTCGTGCGATGAGTGCGACCTCTGGGCGATCTGGTCTAAATAAAACCTGTTGTTGCAAGGTAAATTCCATTCGCGCAATACCAGACGTCGAGGCGATCGTCTGCGCCAAACTAGGATCTTTGACCAGCGCTTGATTTAAATCTGAGCGACTCAAGTTCGCATATAAATCTGCAGGTAAAACCTGATCGAGCCATTGCGTGACTGAGTCGCGAAAGCTTGCCACCATCACCACCATGGCGACCGTTAGTGCAAGCGCAGCGACTACACCTGCAATCAGTCCCGCAGCACTTGCTGGTGCCTGAGCGAGTCGCCAGACTGCGAACGTCCACGATGAGGAAAGGGTCCGCCCACCCAGCGTTGCGCGAGAAAGAAATGAAAAACACTGGTACACCAGAGATGGCGTCAACGCCAAACCGGCAAACAGTAAAAAGGCAATGGATACATAAGCCGCGATCGGCAAGCCATCGATGGCTGGCATAAAAGCCAGAACAAGACTAGCCAGGGCCAAGCCTAACGCCACGCGATAATGCAAGACCGGCTTAAGCATCCGCTCTGCTGCGCCCGCCCTGAGCTGCGCCACAGGCGATCCGGCCGTCGCGGCTCTGGCTGGGAAATAACCTGCCAATACACCTACGGCCAACGATAACAACCAGAAGCCCAACAGTACCGTTGCATCAATCTCTAGAGGTGGAATCGCAGCTGAAAAATAGCCGCCACCCAGATCACCTCCGACAACACGCAAGAGCACAGAAGCCAGTAGTAGACCCAACCCAATCCCAACTAAACCACCCAGGGCAGCCACCAGCAAAGCCTGAGTGAGAACCAAAGCGAATACCCAGCCACGCGCAGCACCCAACACACTCAGGAGCGCGAGTTGAGACTGCTGACGCAAGACCGAAAAGCTGATGGTCGTGAACACCAGAAATGCGCCGGTAAACAATGCGACGAGCGCCAGTACGCTGAGATTGACACGATATGCACGGGATAGATTCGACATACGTCGATCACGATCGTCCGCGGTGACAAGCTTAAGTCCGAGATTCAACGCCTCAAGCGCCACGGCCAAGTCTTTCAAACTGCGCCCCTCGATCAGTTGGATATCCAACCGATTGAGTCGGCCCAATCCATCGAGCCGCCACTGGGCGACCCCTAGGTCCATCACGGCCAGGCTCTGCCCTGCTGCTCCCGGCACCAAACCCGCCACTTTAAAAATCTCTTCTCTGCCACCGATGGAAAGCGTCAGCGCATCACCCACGGCAACATTGAGTTGCTTAAGTGCTGTTGCAGAAAGAAAAATAGCGTCCTTAGAAAACAACTGCTGCCTTTGGCTCCCCTCAACTGAGGGCATCAGTGCGGGCGTCACGCGCGCTGCCTGAAAAATATCCAAACCCAGAACGCGCAATGACTGCGTCGACCGCTCAAGCACAGGACTCACTGCTCGTATGCCCAACTCAATCTGACGGGATACGATCTCGTCAAAAAGTGTGTCAGTAAAATCACCTGAGGGCATGACTAACTGTGCCGAAGCCTGGCCATTCACCAAATCAATCGCCCGACCAAACTCTCCCAGAGCAGAACGATTGACCGTATGGATGGCCACCGCCAAAGCAATACCTATTGCAACAGTCAGGCCAGCAATCAGCCAACGGCCCGGTTGCGCGCGAAAAGCAGAAGAGAGAAGCCAGTAAAAAAGCATCAGCCGGTTAATACAAAACGACGATCTAAACGTTCTGCCGCCTCTGCCGAATGCGTCACCATCACTAACGCCGCTCCTTGTTCGCGACAACTGTGACATAACAAGTTGAGCGCTTGATCAGCAGTCTCGGGGTCAAGATTGCCGGTCGGTTCATCAGCCAGCACAACTTCAGGGCGATGAACCAAGGCACGGGCGAGTGCTACCCGCTGCTGCTCTCCACCAGAAAGTACCGACGGAAAGGACTGCAGTGCAGCAGTCAATCCAAGTGCACCGAGCAAAGATTCTGCTCGGCCTGTAGCTTGAGCCAAGGGCATGCCCGTCAACAAACACGGCACCATGACGTTTTGCAATGCGTTGAGATGAGGCATCAAGTGAAACGCCTGAAAGACGAACCCAATGGCGGTGCGTCGAAGCGCGAGTCGTTCTGTGGCGCTAATCTGAGCAAGATCTTGCCCCTTAAAGAGCATTCGCCCCTCATCGGGCTGCTCCAAACCCGCCATCAGATTCAACAACGTCGATTTGCCCACTCCAGACGTACCTTGGAGGGCAAGTTGTTCACCCGCGGCGACGGACAAATTCAGGTCTCGAAATAGCCAGCGCTCCGAAGAGACCCGCCTAGATAGGCCTTCAGTCTGAAGCAAGATCATGAGACGTCTGGCACTCCGTGTATGAACGATATTTGAATGTACCACCAAGGAATGATCACAAATACCTAATCACAACAGTGACTTGGAGAGCCATTTACGTCAGATAAAAAGAGAAATCAAAACATTGCCAAATAGCCGTTTTGTGTCACAGAGTCAGTGATTTGCGCAGACTCTCTCGAATCAATAAAACTTTGAATCAACTGTTGCTGCGAAAGCTGCCCGCTCTTTAACTCAGTAAGCCAGTAAGCTTCACCCGTCACATCAGGCGCGCGGTTCAGCACAAAGGCGTAGGCTGTTTTGACAAGCTGTTCATCCGTCAAGCTCGACCAACTCGATTGAAACTCCTCAGAGAGCATGACGTTGGACAAAACGACTGAGCGACCATTTTCCGTATTTGCAACTTGATCCGCCCAATAGAAAAATCCCGCTTGATCCGGAACCCGATCCAAAATTCCGTCATACAGGCTGTATACAAAATCATTCACCTCACCCGCAGACGTCTCAAGCATCCCAGACGTACCCGCCACTACAACAGTCAGCACCTCGCTTAGGTGACCCATCGGTGCCGTACCAGAGGGTTGCGCAACACCAAGGCCAGGAGGCTTTATGGAAAATCCGGAATCGGTTGCGACAAATTCTTGAGAGGAAATTTCGTATGTTCTCCCAGCGACCAAGGACACCGGTTTTGAAATGAGTTGCACAGTATCGGCACCGATCGGATTGATCGCAGTTGACAAGCCGGTGAGCCATTGACCATCCAAATCAGCTTGCGCAAATACGGTCGTGTTAAGTGAAGCATCTGCCGTATCAACGATATTGATCTGCACAATATCGAGACCATTGGCCTTATTAGTCCATTGCGAAATCGAACCGTCATCCAGCGCAGCAGGATTCAAGCCTGTCCAGCCAAAGACATAACTTTGAGCCTTCACTCCACTCATAGTGTGCGCACCACTCGTTGGCTGCGTACCCGCTTTCGTCGTCACAGTCGAGAAGTTGACTGACTGACCGAGATACTGATAATAAGTTTCAGCCTGCGTGCCAATGACCGGCGCATAAGGCATACCTTGAATAGGAATGTTGCCATTCGATTGATCAGGAATAAAAAGGCTTGACGGTAACGAATTGGAACCCGACCCTGCAAAATTAATCGTGTACTGATTAACGATATCACCGAGCGAAATCGCCGCGCCACCATCGATATACTGACTGTTCGGCGTATTCACACCATTTTGCGGATAAAAATTAAACGTCTTGGTGAGGTTCGACTCCGTGTCATTCACAGTCAATTGATACCAAACAATGTCCCCGTTACTGCTTCCCAGAGGCAGATTAATGAGCTGTAACTCACCAGTTGGCTGAGTCTTAACGTTTTGATTAACGAAACTCAACTCTCCCTCTGCATAGGAAGCAACATAATCACTCCAAAATTCACCAGGTACCGACGCCGTCTCAGTCGTGACTGGAGAGTTTTGAAATAGCCCCTGCCAGGCCTCGCTGGCCCCTACGGAAATACTTTTGGCCGGTGCTGTCGCCACTACGTCCACAAAACCCGTTGTCCCATTAATCGTGCCACTAGCAAACGACCAACGATTATTCGCCGCATCAACGATATAGCCCGCATCAAACTTGGCGCCTCCATCACCCGAAAA
>Ga0105051_10007109_pt1 | contig 11796 bp, 20 predicted proteins | sample FRY02_FD_78383 | JGI IMG/M metagenome (GOLD analysis project Ga0105051, IMG submission 78383) | Freshwater microbial communities from Lake Fryxell liftoff mats and glacier meltwater in Antarctica - FRY-02 (megahit assembly) | ecosystem: Environmental > Aquatic > Freshwater > Ice > Glacier...
CAAGATCGCTACTGACCTTAGCTTGTTCAGCACTAACATGGCTAGACCAGCCGCTAATTCCATAGCAGTGACTGACATGCTAGACTTGACTGCTGGCTATACAGGCATGGTAGGCAACATGCAGCTTAAGGTCAATGAGTTTAAAAAGCTCATGGAGACCGTTAGAGAAAAACACTGGCCTAACAAGAGCATGGACCGCGAGGCCATGCACTACGCTGGCATCCTGAGTAAAATTATGCAAGCTCCGCAAGAGGCTACCCAAGAGGTGCGCGATAAGTATGTTAGAGACTCTAGCGCCCAAATGCTAAAAGGCATAGAGCAGATGATGTCGAAAGGGGGTAGATTAACTAACGATGCTACGCCGGTGCTAGCAATCTATAATCAAATAATGCTGGACTTGCCTACAGAATTTACACAGCAAGAGTTCATAGACAATGCCCGAGCTAAGTTTCCTGCGGCCATGGGCTACATAACAGACATGACTGACTGGTTGGCCACTAACCTCAAGGAGGACGCTCGCTTTGTTTTGGAGGCTGTTTATGAGCGTCCTTTTACAGAGTTCATGTATTATTTGCCTAGTAGGCAGGTGCCGCTCAATGAAGAAACTTGGTCACATGCCGACTTAGAATTAGATGCCAGTGCCACAGCCGCCAACTATGGCGATGCAGGCTCTTTCGTCACTAATGTCATTACTACTGGCAGCTCAGATGCCCTGCAAGAACGAAAGGGTTATGTCAAAAAGGATTTTGCTTACGCTACTAACCTAGAGCATACTCTGGAAAGAGGGGTCATTGCTTTGCTCAATGACATACACACTGGACTAGAGCGCAAGAAGCTTAACTTCCTATTGCACCCTAACGCTAGCCTGCGGGCGAGCATGGATGAGTATCTCGGCAACAGCATGAGGACCAGCCATATTTTGCAAACTACGCATAACATGATCGGCAGCGACCTCAATGAACATGCTCAGATTAATGGCGCAGAAGCGTTGGCCAATAGGGCTAAGCGCAACATAGCGCCTGCTTTGCTGAGTAGCTTGCATCAAATGTTCAGTCAGCCAATCAGTCAAATGGTGATACACCTAGCTAGGAATCCTAGCATGGCTTTGCATTATCCTGACGCCATGAAATTAATAAGTGGCAATAAGGACACTGAACTGTATAAACAATGGGCTAAAATCAAGGAAGCTCACTTGAGCACTAGGGCCTTGCCGCAAGACGCCATACTAACCAAGGGCAAGACTTACAGATCGCGCAATTTAGACAAAGTGGGCAAAAGCATACTTGATACTATTGGAGTAGAGTCTAAGAAAATAGACCAGCTTAAGAACTGGGCCGCTTGGGGTGATGAGAAATTTAAACAGAACGTGTTGCTAGGGCCTTTGCGTTTGGGCGACTTGTTTTCTGCCGATGTTATTTGGGCCGCAGAGCTAATCGCGGCAGCTAAGCAAGAGCAGTCTACTACGATTGGCGCAGCTAGACCTATACCACCTGAGCTACATCAACTTAGCTTAGAGAATATTAGCCCCCTGGCCATATCCAGGGCTTTGGGCGTCATGGATGAGTCCATCAACGCCAGCCGCAATAGCCGCAGGGGTCATGCGCTAGCGCACCCCAAAGCGGTCATTAGTTTGCTGACTGTTTTTAGTGGACACCGCATAGCGATGGCCATGAACTTAGGGCAAAAGATGCGCAATGTCATCGACTTATCAGTAAGTCGGGACTGGCGAGACCCCTTAATGGCAGACAGCATAGGGACTGCCGTGGGCACCATCGCCCAAAGCGTGGCTTTCACTTTGGTCAAGGCAACTGTCGTGGGCGCTTTAGCTAGAGGCCTCTACATGGCCATGACGCCAGCCGAGGAAGAAGACGAAAGCAGATGGCACTTGTATGGAGCTACCGAGAAAAAAGAAATAGAAGCTCTGCGTAAATTAACTCAAGACTCTTTGGATAGGAGCTTCTCCAAAGAGGCCGTAGCCAAGGGTGTCATGAGGGATGTTTTTGGCACTATTCATTGGGCTTTTAGTTTTGCTGGCCTAGACAATGAGATTATGCTGGGCTGGGACAAACCGGCTGAGCATATCTTTAAAGCTGAAAAAGAAGGCATGGTCCAAACCCTACAAAAAAGACTGCAAGAGAATTTTACTAGCATGACTCCGGCTCAAGTGCAAGATGCGCAGAACCAAATCGAAGTAGTCAAACGCACCAAGTATGTGCCTTTTGGCTTTAAGGACTTTGGTGGCATGGAGTTAACGGGAGGCTATGGACTAGCGGCTCAACCGATCAAAGACTTGGTGACTTCGGTAGGTGACATCTACATGGAAAACAAGAAGTTTAGCATAGAAGAGTTAATACTATTTGGCAGGTTGTTTGGCTATGGTCAACCAGAGGTTACTAGAGTGCTTAAGCTACGCGCCAAACAAAAAGACACTTTAGAAAAAATGCGTGAGCCGGTAGTGGAGGCCGCACCTACAGTTGATTTTGGCTTCTAACGATCTATGAAACGCAAAGAAAGAAAACAGGTGAATGTTGAGCTAACGGAGTGTCGTCATGACCTGTTGCTTTACTTTGCGGCAAAAACCGAAAGCGACTCAACTAACGGACTCAACAGAGGTGAACCCTCTGTCGGTGCTTTTGTTAGGAGGATTTGCGAAGGTAAGATAGAAATCTATTACCAGGGCAAGAAGGTAGCCATCCCGTTTAAGAAGTTCTTAGAAATCGCACAGCAATGAAAAAGAGATCAACGGCTAAGAGAGACTACAAAAAAGAATACGCTCGGGATCAAAGCTCGACCAAGCGTAAAAAGTATAGAGCGTCTTTGACTCGCTTTCGCCGTAAAAACAAAGGCGGGGCAGGCCAAGACGCCCTACACAAGGGCGGCAAAATAGTTGGTTACGGTAGCCGCCGCGCCAATAGACAAGACGGTGCCCGCAAAGCAACTAAAGCCAGGGTTCGTAAAAAATGACCACACGCGCCAAAGCATCTATGACTAAGCTGGGTCTCAAGGGCTTTAATAAGCCTAAGAAAACCCCGTCACATAAAACTAAGAGCCATGTAGTCATGGCTAAAGTAGGCACTAAGACCAAGCTGATCAGATTTGGTCAGCAGGGAGTTAGCGGCTCACCTAAGCGGGCAGGTGAAAGTAAAAGCGCCTCTGCCAGGAGAGGTTCTTTTAAGGCTCGCCACGCCAAGAACATCAGCAAGGGCAAGTTAAGCGCTGCCTACTGGGCCAACAAAGTAAAGTGGTAAAAAAGGACATGAGAAGTAACACTGAGCGCTTTTAAGCTCAAGACCCCGCTCCTGCCGGTTGTCCAGCGAGTGTTCCGTTTTGCTGTGGGCTCTCATGATATTGTCGTCAGCACGGCAACTTATCAATAAGTTACCAAATTCCATCAGGGTGTGCTCGCTGGAGCGCCTCTAAGCGACTGGCTATGTAGTCAGCAACATCGTTGGCACCAATTTGAGACTCTAGCCCGTTGGTCCACAGCCAAAATAAGTATTTAGCTGGCACCTTAGACATAGGAGTGCCTTGGTGTTTGCCGTAGGGCATGGGCGTGTCATCATTCATGACTGATTAATAAGTTGTTGCAGGGTGGTTAGCATGTAGGGTGGCACAAACATGTTTTTGTCTTGGTAGATTTTTATTACTGCGGCATACTGCTCCGCCGTGCCATCATCTAGCACGTAACCAAAGAGCCCGCCAAAGTCCGGCGGGCTGTCTAGCTCTCCTAGGCTGAGTCTTAGCTCTACGCAAGGCAAGCATGTTTTGTATTCATCCCAAGAGCCATCCCAGCAGCCATTGAATATTTCATACTTTTCTGATGGTTGTATGTCACCCAAGCACTCAACACACCTATGTGTTTTGCGCGCTTGGCGCTGCCAGTAGCTATATACTCTAGGTCCGTCACTCATCTTTTACTACTCTCAGCAAATAGCCAGGTGCTGCGGCTGGTTGTTTCTTGCTGGCTACCCTGTAAGCGCTTTGCACGCAAGCAGGCCATTTGGCTACTAGTGTAGTTAAGATCAAGTCACCCAAAGCCCTGAGCATAGCTTGCTCAAAAGCTTGGAAAGCTTGTTGCTCACTAAATCTATCCATTACGGCCTGCAACTTTACTTTAAGCAAAGCCAAGTCAGCGTTAACTTCCTGCAAATCTTTTTCCTGGGCTAGCAATTCTGCTAGTCTGGCGCTACTTAAGATGGTTGGCTTGCTCAAAACTTTTTACCCCCAGCTAGTAAACGGTTAGCCAACTTGTGATCTGCTCGCTGTTGGTTATAAAACAGCTTCTCTTCCAGGCAGTCCATGAAAGCCGTATGGCCCAAGCCTATTACCTGAGCAAATTGCAAAATACTTATCATCAAGCAGGCGATTGCTATGAGGGCTGCCTCTTGGTCATTTTTTCTAGTGTACTCTAACCAACTGCTAGCCATGCTTTGCAATCTAGCGAAAGTCTCATGGCCAGACATGTCGTAAAATGTATTTCTATACGGCGATACTGTCGCTATAGCCGCACGGTAAGGTTCTTGTATTTGGTCTTGCAGTCCAAAGCCACCTACGTAATCTAGGATGCGGATATAGGCATCTACTAATTCTACATGCACCATCGGGTGATCCGGCAAATGGTCATCTTGCTCTTTACTCAGCCAGCCCATGTAACCTTCGCTGAGCTCGCTATGCACCAAAGCGATGAGCTCACCTGGGTTACGTTGCAAGGGTTGGCCTGCGGCATCATGCCACCACTGTTGGTTAAGCTTGTGTACTCTATTTGATAAGTCAATTATGTCGTCCATGGTTTTTTACTTGTTCCGGTTTGGTTTCTATACTTGGGTTGCAACCAGCCTAGTTCATAAGCTTCGTTGCTGTTGGTATGCACCCAGTCATGGCACGTATGACATAACCAGATCCATAAATTAATGCAGTCTAAGCCATCTTGTTGACCGCTACGACCGTAAGGATGATGCTTGGTGAGCCCGTCAGCACACCCGCACTTGTCGCATTGGTCAGCTCGTCCCAGGGCAGCAGACTTTCTGTAACTTACCAATAAGTTGCGCTGCTTGGGGCTAACTTGCTTTAAAGCAGTGCGCCGCATGGCATAAACTTTTTTGATCTTGGGCGGCGTTTTGGTGAGGATAGGGAGCACCCAACTGCCGCAATGCTCACACTCTTGACCAATGGCGTTAGCTAGACTAGCGTGGCAGTCTGGACAGTTAAAGGTCATACAAACAGCCAGTGGTTTATGGCAATTTCTCCGGCTCGCTTGTTACGATCCTTGAACATACTTTTGTTGGCGAGGTCAATAAAGTATTTTTTAATTTTGTCCAGTCCCGCCGACGCGCTCTCTCTAGTAAGGTGCCTAGTTGCGACTTCGCTGGGCCAGGTGAGCCCTCTTTTGCCTTCTCCATGATTTAGTCTATTGCCTACTGGCACTTGGTCTAAGTAGATTAAGTAGGTGTGTCCTAGTTCTAGCTTAACAAACAAATATAAGCTTTTGTTGTCTTTGATTTCTTTTTCTAAAATTATCGTAAGCTGGTATTCGTCTTGCGGCTTGGTTAAGTTTTGATGTGGCCAGATGCTGCCACCGTGTAGAATAGTTGGCACAGGTTTGATGTGCAGTCGTTCGTTAATTTTTACATTCATCTTCTTTTGAGGCCCAGCTGTATGTAGACCCACTTATTATTGTAGTCCATGTGATCAGCGTAATCAATTAGCTCTTGCCTAGACATAGAGCTGACTGTTCTATTTTGCAAGTGTGCTGGCAACTTACTGATAAGTTGAGCCTTGATTAGTTTAAGGTCCGCTTGCGTAGACTTGTGCTCTGTGGGCTTGCGCTTAGTTATGATCTCTTTGGTGGCTGTGCCGCAAATAGGGCAAGCATCCAAAGCCAAGGCTAGCACATAACCGCAAACGTGACAACTTAGATTACCTTTGTTTTCCTCGTCTGCCCTCAGCTTGTCTTGATGAGGGTGGTGAAAGATGTCAGACCAATCCTTGTTAACATTCCAGCAGCCGTGGCGAGAGTAATTCATACCCATGTCCAGAATATTAAAGTGAGTCTTGCCTGCTAGTCTACGCCCTCCCCTACCGGCAGTCTGCACATGCTTAACTAGGCTAGTGGTAGCAAAGTTCTGTATGATGCAATCTACAGCTGGCTCATCAAAGCCGGTGGTGCAAATGCCAAAGTTATGCACACCCTGTAGAGAGCCGTCCTTGAGCATAGCAAAGGTTTCCTGGCGATACTCCGCCTCAGTAGTGCCATCTACATGCCTGCACTTAATGCCCATGAAATTAAAGTAAGACGCCATGGCTATGCTGTGCTTGACATTGATGTTGTAACAAATGAAACGGGCGTCTGGACATATCTTCAAGAAGCTATTAGCAACTCCATCTATGACAGCAGGCCGGTTAAACTCTTGTGTCTGCGAGGCTTCGCTATACTCTCCTGCTACTTTCTTGAGCTGCTTCATATCCACCAAGTCAGCAGAGTAGGTCTTGGCATCACACAAGAAGCCCTGCCGGATTAAGTCCTCTACCTTACTCAGCTCTACTATATCATCGTAGTATTCATTGAGGCGGTCCTTAGTGCCCGCTAGGACAGGAGTAGCAGTGAGGCCCATTATGTATTGATTCGGTGATTTTTTAATTACCTTGAAGTAAGACGAGCTGTGAGCTTCATCCATGATAATAAAATCACTTTTAGTTAGGTGCTCATGCTTGCCTAGCCTCTTGCTAAAGGACTCCACCATGCCCAGATACAAGTTACTGGGTAGGGGGCGAGAGCCAGCGGTGATTAACTCAGGCCACAGATTGAACTGATTTAGGCTAGCGTCAAACTGCTGCAATATCTCTTTGCGGTCCACCAAAATAGTTACTGTCTTACCTTTGGCCAGGGCTTGCTGCACAAACCAACAAGCCATGATGGTCTTACCGCTACCAGTAGGCGAGCATAAGATAATTTTCTTCTTGCCTTGTTGGAATTTCTGACGGCACTTAACGACTGCTTCTTTTTGGAAAGGCCATAGTTCAAAGTTCTTGGTATTCATCTCTAATGGAAGTCATGTCGCTGAGTAATAAAGTCATAGTGGCTAAATCTTGCTCTAAGCTTTGGTCATCCAGCATGAGGCTTTTATCTAATATCAATACATCTAGCCTTTTAGCCGTGCGGCTGGCAGCATAGATGTATTGGTGCATAGTGCGCATCATGACTATTAACATATTGTTCTGCTGATTCAGCTTAGACAGCGCATCTATGGGGCAGCTCCTAATGGTGTCTTTGATGTCAGCGACTGACAGCACATACCTAGCCTCTTTGTTTTTATGCCACGGCACCGGCTGGTCAGCCACGTTTTTGTTGTGAGCCGCTTGTTCAAAAATATTCATGACTTAACGATAAGTTGGTAAGTGTTCTTTTGTTTGCATTTGCCGATTTTTAGACGATGCTTAGGCGTGATGATGTGCGCATATAGCCCATAGTTTTCAATTATGTCTAACTGCAAAAAGCTGACGGCGTAGGTATAATCTTTGAAATTATAACCTACGTCCGCCAACAGAGTCTGCTTGTCTCTGAGGGCACCATCTAGGAGCACTGTCAGCACATCTAAAAAGAACTGATCCCTCTTAGTTACCTTGTTGCGGTATTTTAATTTCCTGGTATGCTGCATGTATTTTTTTGTTTAATTCCTTTGCTTGCTGGCTTAAGGTTATGTTATAATATACTATTTGACCGCCAGACAGGGCTAACTTATTGATAAGTTGTGTCATCTCAGTCCATAGCTCTAGCATCCCCCTAAGGCGCTCGGCATACTGAGCCCCGTCTAGCATTTCTTCTTGATAATGCTGCACCCATTGCACAGGAGTATAGTCCGTGCGGTCCATGCTCTGTTTGTATTTTTCTCTGCCTACGGCGCCCCTGGCTCGCAGCAAGTCTACCACTTTGTCTTCCGTGTTGTTACTCATAGAGGGCTCCTGCGTTAAAGGTGATGTGAGACAGTAGTTTCTCCGGCACGATCAGGTGATAGTCTCCAGCGTAATCTAACTCAACAAGGGCCATGTCCCATTGCTGGATCTCTACATGGTCGCCAATTTCAATGGGCTGAAAGTCATGTCCTAGCCCCAGCTCCACTACTCTACCTTCTAGGGACTGATCCTTGCTTGGAGTTTTGCCCGGCTTGACGATCTTACTAACACCATCAAACTCATCTCCGTTGAAGCGCTTCATGAGCAGGTTACGACCAGTGGGCCTGAGTCTACCTTGCTTCATGATGGCAAAGACTTCTTTTTGAGGCACTAGGTAAACTCGTTCCGCAGCGTTGACCTCATAGGTATTTTGCTTGGCTCTGTTGAGGCGATTAAGTAGAATTAGATCGTTGACCTCAAAATGTGGTTCGCAATCTGCGGCGCACCTCAGTATGCGGAAGTGATTCTTAGGCTTATAGTGCTGAGTCAAGATAATAGATCCCTTGGTGATCTCTTCTTCTTGCTCTATGGTAATAAGGATATGTTCGTTGAGTGGCGTTATGTTTTGCCACCGTAGCTTTTTAGGTATCATGGTTTTTTGTTAATTAAATTGTTTATTGTTGCTTCAAGCCAGGGCTTGTCTATTTCTAACGCTCCGTGCAAGGTTACCTTATTGGAGCCGTCTTCTTGACGAGCCCACAAGCTATGGCCGCGAAAAGTCTTTCTACTCCACATTTTGGTAATCTCTACGGCCAGCTCTCTACTAGGCATAGTAAAACAGGCATTAAATGTTTTCATGGTTTTATTCTAGTTAAGTGAAACAGTGCGACGCAAGCAGCGTCAACTTCGTGATCGTTCATCTGGCTGACTTCTTGACTTATTAAAAAGTTGTGACTCAGCAGGTATTTAAGGGCTTTTTCCTTGGCGTATTCTTTGGAGCTGTCTTGAAACATAGCCCTGACTTCGTGGCTAAGATAGGGTATGCTGTCGGTCCCCAAACAAATAGCCCAAGTGATGCCCACGTTGCGACTACTAGCAAAGGAGCGGCCACTGTGTGCTATTTCAGTAGCGCTAACCCAAACGGCATGTTGGAGTTTGTCGGCTTTGATCCGGTCGATTACTACGCGCATGTCAGCTACCTCTAACTTAGTGTTAGCTCTTTTTTTAGTGCGATAGGTATGGTAAGCTAAGAAGCGCTTAATCATGAACCTGCTACCAGTATCCATTACCTCTGCCACACACACCCCTGTGTTGCGGTGGCTGGCATCTATGCCCATGATGATCATAGCAAATAACTAAAGTCTGCCTCCGGCTGTGGCTTAGGTGCCACAAAGTCTTGCTGGACTTGTAGGTCTGGCGCATATCCATCACGATTGAAACGCTCAGCCTGCGCCTGCAAGGTGGCTCGCAGGGCGTCTTGGTCTTCTCTCGGTGGCGGCAAACTGTGGTGGTCTATGGTAGTGCCATTGTAGACTAGGCTCATAAAAGTAAAGCCACACTTGACGGACCAGCCTAACTCACCCTTGAGTTTAAGCTTAAGTTCCTCGAACTGAGTCTTAATATCAGCCTGCTCAGCTGCGTTAAAAACAGGTCGCTCAGTTATTACTATAGGCTTGTTGTTGGTGGGTCACCCATAGTCACCTTCCATTAATTTAGAGACTGTATTTTCTTTGAGGTCACAGAACCAGGCCAGGTTAGGCTTAAGGACTATGTTGCCTATGCTGTCTCTAGCAGCATATTTCAAGACATTAGCAGCTATGTGCAAAGCCTTAGACCAGTTGGCCTGCCAAAACTCATTGCGCAAAGCAGTCTCCACCAAATAGCTTCTATCCTTGATGTTCTCTACGGAAGACCACCAAGCGGCCCTCAATCTATTCCATTCACCGGCCACTACTACCGCAGCGTCTCGAAACATGCCCGCATGATGCAGGGCCTGTGCTAGGCCGCCACTGCTAGCAATCTCTTGCAGCTCAACTAGGAATTTCTCATCTCTCAACCAGTTAGCTAATTGCTGATTGGCCCTGGTGAAGTCATTGGCTTTGAAGCTCCAAAGTTCAGCCGCTTTGAGGTAATCGCCACGGCTTAATTGATGCTTGCTAGTAACATAGTCATAGGCGAGCTTAGTATTCGCCTTATCCCTCTTGTTGGGCCAGAGTTGGTAAAGTTCGTCGAAGTCGTCCATAACTTATTGATTAGTTGGTCAAAGCTCAATATTGTCTTTGACATTAAAACCCTGTAGGGCACTGTTTGTTATTTCATTGATGGTTTGATTTAGACCCATGATTTCTTCTTCTAGGCCGAGGTTGTCTTGCCGCAGCTCTGTGATGATCTTTTGCCTAGTCTCTATTTCTTTGCGTAGGGGCGCAGTGAACATGTGCGCTGGCACTAAAATACAAACAAAGCAAACTAACAACACTACCAAGGCGGTGCCCATTTTAGCTAGAAACTCTTCTACTGTCATTATAGTTTGGACCAAAATTTAAGTGCGTCGTTGATGTCATTCTCACCGTAGAAGGACTCTAGGTTGGGAAAGGACATGTGTTTAATCAGGTTGTCTACATCTCCACTGAGAGCACAGTCGTAGACGCCTTCCATGGCTATGGCTGCCATGCGCACGTAAGCCCACCACCAATCAAGTGATTTTTCTTGCTTGCGTATGTGCTGCTCTGAGTATCTGTAAACTGGACCAGCCTTGGGATTGGTTCTAGCCACGATGGTAAAGACGCCTGGCTGACCTGTAGCTTTGTCATAGATGGCGCCCTGCACACAATAACCTTGGCTGAGCTTGCTGGGAGTTTGAGACAAGACCTTGAGGTCAGTCCATAGTTTAGACCACAAGAAATCCACGTAACCATACAGCTCAAAGCTACAGAAGTCAGGCTGTAGGCTAACCTTAGCTTGCGCTGATTTAAGCCCTAAAAACTGAAACTTTTGATAGTTAGTCCAACAGCATTGCAGATAAGCTCCTAGGCTAGCTGCATGATCTTGCATCTTGACTAATTGACTTTCGTTGAGGTCGCCGTCAGGAAAGTCCCATAGTTCTTTTAAGCCTATGGCCATGGCATCCTCTTCATTGCCGCCTTGCAGCAGGCACTGTAAGCCAGCTTCAATGGCCTTGCCCCTTTGCAGGTAGTCGGAAGTAGTAAACGTGCTCATGCCTGCTACTTTAGACATATACCAAGCGCTGCGCCTTTCGATGAAGTTGCTCATCGTGCTGGGACTGATCTTGTCTGGCTTAGTCAAGATGCCCACTTCTAACATTTTCTCTAAGTCTGCTTGTTGCTCGTTCATTTTAATTTCTTGGCTACTCTGAGTTTGGTTTCTAGATGTTTGATCACATAATTTTGTATGAAGTCCGTTAGCTCTAGGTCTGCCAGGAGCCTAGCGTGTATCTCTGGACAGGTGGCTAAGATTTTAGCGGCACTGTCAGTAGTCGCTTTGCGACTGGCTTCTGCTACTAGCTCTGCAAAGCTAGCCTCTCCTAGTGACTTATCGTCTGTTTTCTTGCTGAATACTGTGTCCATGGTAATAGTAATGTGAGTTTAAAAAAGGTGCGGCGATTGAGTTAAAAAATACTAACTAAAAAACCTCACCGCCGCACCCTGACAAAAATTATGGTTCCGGTCGGATTTGAACCGACGACCCAGGGATTATGAGTCCCTTGCTCTAACCGCTGAGCTACAGAACCTAAAGGGTTAGGTGAGTAGCTCCATAGCTCTCTTGGCTGTTGCTAGCCAAGCCGCTGACTGCTTTTCCTTAGTGGGGTCATTGAAGAACTCCACCCAAGTAGGTAGTGGGTCTCCGTTGTAAGCTAGGCCGCCTACTGCTAGGCAGTAGGTAGTATAA
>Ga0105051_10007111_pt1 | contig 11795 bp, 8 predicted proteins | sample FRY02_FD_78383 | JGI IMG/M metagenome (GOLD analysis project Ga0105051, IMG submission 78383) | Freshwater microbial communities from Lake Fryxell liftoff mats and glacier meltwater in Antarctica - FRY-02 (megahit assembly) | ecosystem: Environmental > Aquatic > Freshwater > Ice > Glacier...
AATTGTGGATGCAAAAAGATTCCTTATTGGTAAATGGTAAGGCTTATTCAACAGATTATCAAGGTTATTTGATGATAAAGAGATTGGATGCGGATGAAAAAATTGAAGTACAAACCCTTGATCCTGATTTCCATCAGAAAAAGAGAAGGAGCGTGAGAAAGGCAAAAGAATCAGCAAGTAAATTCTCATCGGTTAAACCATCATTGGTTTCTTTCCGGCTGCCAAAATGGATAGTTGAAGTAAATAGTGCTTTTATGCCTGTTGGTTATAGAAGCATTCAAGCGGAAAATTACATGAGCGCAAATAAGGCAGACTACCTGATGGGCGTAAATATGGGAAGAATTGTTGCAAAAACAGCGCGCTGGGAATGGATGGTCAAAACAGGGCTAAACAAAGCATGGAATGAGGTCAGTGTAAGTACGCCAGCCCAAAGCTATAGATACGTTTCGATGGATCCTGACGCATTTGCTTATGAACGGATTATTCAAGTCGAGGGGTTCGATGAACAGTTGAAACTTTCATTCACTGCAATCAATTTGGGTATAAATACATCTTATCAATTAAATAAGCGACACTCTATTCAAGCTGAAATTGGTTACCATCGTGTATTCAATGAAACTGCAACAAGTAGCCGAACAGCGGAGGTAATTTATGGTGGATATTATCCGGAGTTATTCGGCGTTTCAATCTTTGAAAATGGCATTTATGACTTTGGGCGATTTCAAATTGCCGAAACCAATACGCCTGTGGTGCTGGATATCAGTGGGTTCGCAAGTGCACAAATAAGCATGTCCTACAAATTATCGAGAACATCCTCTATACAATATGGCTTCATGTATCGCCAATCTACCCTTGGCACACAAAGCGACTACTCGAAATCAAGACTGAGTTCATCACCAACTGAACTTAATAGTTTAATGCAAGTAAGTCCACAGGCAAAAGTAAGTTTAATAAATTTCACATTAGGATATCAGTACAAATTTTAGCCATGGCAAAACCCTACAATTGTTCTTCATGCGGTCAAACAGCACAATTAGAGCTGTTCGACAAAAATTGCCCGAACTGTGGAGCCGATCGGGACAAAATGGTTTTCGTTAAAGATTATACCAGTGGTTTCCAAAATTTGATCGGCGGGATGACTGAATTTGTAAAAAACAAAAAAAATCGGCCTATCCTTATTATGGCAGCGTTAATACTAGGATTTCTCCTATTTCAACTGTGTCGTAACGAGCCAACCACTCTTCCACAACAAAATCTTAGTTTGCGCCTCGCCCCAACCGCCTCAGGTAATGGGGTAGAGTTCATTTTCACTTTAGAAAAGTCTACCAAAAAGGGAATCAAAGAGGCTAAGCATTTCACAAAAGCAGTTCGCAAAGTCCTTGTGAATAATGAAGAGCTGAGTTTAGCTGAACTAGAAGACAACAACTTTATATATTATCCCTGTAAAGAAGGGACGCTATCTTTTGTATTAGAAGCCAAAGGCGGAAAAACCATAAATTCCCTGCCTATTTATACTGAAGTAAAGTCATTGAGCTTTTCCAAAGCTGATAAAATGGCAATATGCAATCCCCTCAATGAATACCCAAAACCAACAATTGAAGAGAATCAATGTGTGTTGATGTTTGCTTGGCAAGGGAATAAATCGAATTTAAGAGTTTCTTGGAATGGAGTAGATGGCAGTTACAGCAAGTCAATGAGTAAGAAGAGCAGTGCTCTCGATAACACATTCGATGTGTGGTACTATGCAGTTGGTTTTGAGAATGAAAAACAATCGTTTTTGGGAAATGGAACAATAGTCCCTCAGTGTATCGTTGGCTTGACAGACACAGAAATTAGAGCCAAGTTCCTAGATGCGTTCAAACAATTAGGCAAAAGTCCAAATGCCTCGAATAGTGCAGATCTAACCCCAGAAATTAAGGGCATGTGTTCAGCTTCTATTTTGCTTACACTTGATGGGCAAAAGGAATCAAGCATAAATGGCTTGTTTCAAGCCATGAAAAATCAGGCTGACGAAGCTGAGGTTGAGAACTCTAAGATTTGGTTTGAGTGTGTTGAATCATCGATAAAGATTGCGAACGGGAAAGTAATATCATTTGACGTTATAATCATAAAAGCATCATGAGATTTAAGTTTGCTTTAGTGCTGATGATGTACATCACTTTCCAGCTTAACTGCTTCGGACAGGCACAAAGTGCTAATATTTACATTGGATTGTATGACAATTTTGATAAGGAAAACCTGCACTCTACCTTACTTCGCGTTTGTTCGAAGTATACAACTTATACAATATTTATCAGCAATGACCAATACCCAATCATCATTCAAAATGAAACCGAATTGAATGACTTTTTTGAAAACAGAATATTACTCTTGAACCCGTCTTACCCTAATCTCAATTTTGAATTAGACACACTTTTAATGTTAGATACAAAAAATGACTTTCTCGGATTTAATAGTGAGTACCAACCCGAGGTTAAACGCAAAGTGGACTTGTGTTTTTTCATACCCAACGCAAGTGCCACTAAAGTCATTCAGCATTTAATTGTAAAATATTACCAAATAGTTGGATTCGGCGATATTCAAGAATTTGATCAAAATATAAGTGTACGTATTTTTTCGAAGGAAGCATTGGATGAGAATTTTAAAATTTTATCCCAGAATAGTAATATCTTACCTTTTTATTTTGAGACCTATTGATATGCGTAATTTACTAGCCTTGCTCTTGTTGATTCCCAATATACTGCATGCCCAAGCCAAATATGCAGAAAGGCCAGCAATATTTAACAATTACTTGAAAGCAAGTTTTGTGAAAAATATTGAGTTGGACAAAGAAGTAGTACAAAGTAATTTAAGCCCTTCGATAAAAGGGTCTATTTGGATAGTATACAGTGCCAAAGCAGAAAATTCTCTTAGCATTAGACCTGGGCCTTCTGTTGTGCCAAATGGCAAAACCCTTCAATTTATGCAGCAGCTAGCTGTTAAACAAGTTGAAGGTAATTGGCTATTAGTGGCTTCTTTGGTGAGCAAAGCTGGCAATAAAATCATACGAGACGAGGAATTAGGATGGATTCATGCAAGCGAATTGATCCTTTCGGAGTTTGCCTTATTAAACGAAGGGTCTATTCCCAAAAAAGCCATGATTATTTTGTCACTTGATGCTATCAAAGCAGGTGACGCAACACAAAATAATATTGCGAGAAAATTTTATGACGTACCCCAACTGAATAAATCCAGCGAGAATGGCAAGTTTGCGCAAAAGTTTGAAATTTATTTCATTCTAAAAGAAACAGATGGTGCCCTATTACTTTCAAAAACGGATAAGCTAAGCGGCTCAGAAGTGATTATCAGAAGCAATGTACCTGGTTGGTTTCGAAAGTCGAATATCACCAATTGGGATCACCGGGTATGTTTCGAATTAAACTACATTGATCCCGTTGCTGTAAAGTCTTATAATGAAAAAAAAATCCTTGTCTTTAATACAGCATTAGCTTTGGATAGTTATAAAGAAAGTTCTGGTTCTGACGTGTACCAGCCCATATTGCAGCTATCACTTACAAGCGAAATGCCCTCACCTTATGATTATCGCTTACCTGTTCTTACCAACTTAGATGAAAACAGAAAGGAAGTCATTATGATTGCAACCTTAGAGAACAAAGGTGTTAAACAATCTGATGTTTCCAAAAAGCTTGAAGAGCTTAAGGAAAAGAGATCAAACGTCAATATTGTTTTTGCTATTGATGGAACAGGTAGTATGAGGGATTACTACCAACCCGTAACGAATAGTATCATCCGAATCATTCAAAACAATAAAAGGACCAATGCAGCCAATACTATTCGATTCGGTCTTATAATTTATCGAGATTATGCTGATGGTCCCCGTGAAGTGGAAATTGATAGATTGACTACAGACTATAATCAAATTATTAAAAGGCTTGCAGAGGTTGAATGTAGCAGCCTCAACAAAGAGCTGCCCGAAGCCCAATTTAATGGTCTTTTAAAAGGGATTGATAAAATGGGGCTTCAGGCAAGTCACAGTAATGTACTTGTATTAGTTGGGGATGCAGCGAACAGACAACCCGACCCTAAAGGTCTTACTCTAAACCAAGTCGCTGAAAAGTTCTTTGATTATAAAATGAGTTTAATTGGATTCCAAGTAATGGTGGGTAACCACCCGACCTTCGTTCAGTTCCCTAATGATATGCAAGACTATTTAAAGAAAACTGCACGCAAATATCCTGTTCCGCCTGCTAACGTCAAATTAGAGAAGATTGATGTAGAAAATACTTACCGATTGAATATGCTCGGAAAAGCAGGCAAAGAACCCGAACTGTTTATGTTCGGGCGGTTCACATACGCCTCTAATAATAAGCCAATGGACGTAAAGGTCCTTGAGATCAACGTTGAAGAAGCAATTTACGAATACATTCAAAAAGTCGAACAAGAAAGAGCATTTTTGGAATCGGTGAGGAGTTCTTCTATCGTATATACTCAAACCGTTGTTGATAAATTAATACTAGACAACTTTACTCCTGAAGAGATTGATGTTTTACGTAAACAGGGAGAGCTAGCCAAGAAAGGTTTTACTTCAAGGCGGCAATACAACCAACAAAGCAATGCTTTCAAACCTGTTGTCTTTCTTTCTCATAATGAAAGGTTAGAAATGCTTGAAACCCTGAAGCGTTTAAAAAATGCAGCTTCTTCAGGTACTTCAACAAAAGCAAAAGGTGCATTTAAAATAGCTATTCTAGAACAAGTCAAAAAAATGCTCGGTGAGGTTTCAGTTGACAATATTCTAAACAAAAACATGGATGAAATTTGGAAAATCATGTTGGCGGTAGATTTTACAGGAAACACCACCATCAAATTGACTAAGTTAAGGGACTTAGATCAATTGAATGATGCAGTTTTTGCAGATTTCTATCGGTCATTTGAACGAAAAGCAGACATTTTCGCCTCGGCTTCTTACAAGGAACGTTCATTTAAAATGGCCGGTCAGACTTTCTATTGGATTCCATTATCAGATATCCCAGGAAATGAATAACGAATTACTATTTGAAATTGAGAACCTCTTTTGTCAATATAAGGGTAGTTCACAGGCTGTTCTTCATATCGTAGAACTGAAAATAAAAAGAGGTGAAATAGTCTTTTTTGTAGGTCCATCAGGCGTTGGCAAGAGTACCCTACTGGAAACATTAGGCCTGATGAATGATACCATTTCAACAAGTGAAACAGGTAAAATTTCTTTTTTTGCCCGAAACCGAGAATACAATCTCAAAACCTTTTGGAAAGGCAAAGAATCGGCAATGGCAGAATTCAGGAAAACTTTTTTCAGCTTCATTTTTCAGAACACTAATTTATTCACAACGCTCTCAGCACTTGACAACATCAATATTGTGCAACTATTACGTGGCATCTCGCCTCAAGAAGCAGAGAAACAAAGCAGAAGTATGTTAAAGGAGTTAGAGCTTCCAGAAGACATGCCCAAAGATTACCCTGTGACTGCACTTTCCGGTGGGCAGCGTCAACGGATCGCTTTTGCCAGAGCCATTGTTTCTGATTTTGACGTCCTCTTTGCTGACGAACCTACCGGAAACCTCGATTGGTTCAATGCTTACAAAGTGCTGAGCGTAATTAAATCAGAAATCAAAGTGACTGACAAAAACAAGAAGCAGCGGTCGGCAGTCATCGTTTCACATGATACACAGTTGGCCTTAGAATTTGCAGACACCATTGTTTTCATAGAAAATGATAGAGACAAACAGATGGGTAAAATATCCAGCCATAACGTTTATCGCAAAGTTGACACCCAATGGAGAAATGACTCTAAAACCTTTTCAAATTCAGAAATGAAAAAGGTGGTGCAAAGTATATATAAAAATACGGAGGAATAAGAGCCATGAAGAGTGGATTCCAAATCTTATTTATTTCTGCAGAGTTGAAGGCAATTCAAGGCCCGAAATCCAGAAATTTTCTACTTTTATTTCTAATTGTATTTCTTTCGTTAACTGCTTTGGGATTTGGCCGTGCCATGTTGCACTATCTTAAGCAAAAAATGGACAGTCCTTTCGTCCAATTTGTAGATGTAAACTTACCAGTAGGCAGTCCTTCAAATCTACTAGAACAACTTTCGAAACTGGAACTGCAGAGCCGATTTCAGTATAATCCTCCCTATCCAGTCTACACTTCATTTACAAATATTGTTACATATAACGGCAACAGTGAGAGTGCCTACACTAGAAAAGTTGCTGCAGATGACAAACTATTTGAATTCATCATCGACAGTGATGAGCTATTACAGTATTCAAATGGGGATTTAAGTAACTTCCATGATAATTACGGCTGCATCGTTACAAATGATTTTCTAAAACGTAAGCTAGGTTTCACAGTTGAAACGCCCACCCATTTATCGCTCTTGGTTTCAATTTCCGATGGTGTAGACATTTACATTCCCATTGAGATTAAGGCGATAGTTAAGGCCTTACCTGACAATGTTGATTTATTGATGAGTGAACAATTATTTAATCCTCTTAAAAGCAAAGAAGATTTTGAAAAGCTCCTTTATGACCCTGAAATCAAGTATGTCTTAACTGGAAAAAATGTTGATATAAGCGCTCTTCAGAGCATGTATCCGACCATAGATGTCAAAGTTCTTAAACAGCTAAATACCCATGTTGGAATTAGTATCAATGAATTACTCGATAGCTCAATGATTTCATCCATCAACTCCCATAAAAGTGTGGATTCCGTTTTCCGTGTATACAGCTTCGGGGCATTAAAGTTAAATTCATTAGAAAATCATGCTGTAGATTACATAACCTTTCCCTTTACAAAAATGGATAGTATTTCTTCATTTGAAGTGTACGTTAAAAACTATGATTTGAAAATTGATATGAGCGTTATCAAGGCAAAAGAGAATTTTAGGATATTCAACAATGTTGGGAATATATTATCCTTGTCAGTAATGCTCCTCAGCATTCTTTTGATTGCCATTTTTTCATCCAATATCATCATTGCGCACATCGACAAGAACAAGAAAAGTCTTGGCACCTTAAAAGCTTTCGGACTTTCCAATGGGCAAATCATTCGAATGTATACTACAATAACCAGTTTGTTTATTGGAGCAGTTTTTCTGAGTGCCTTCGTCCTTGCGGAATTAATTGCGCCAAGTGTATTGAATTTTATCGTTGAGCGAATATTGCAAATGAACATCGGCTCTTCAAACACGCGCTATTTCATTGGAGTAGGTATTCCTTTAGGTTCGTTGCTTTTCTTGGCAATTCCAATGGCTTTGGTTAGTTTTAACGTATACCAGCACATCAAAGGGCAAACGCCAGGTGATTTAATTTATGGAAGATCATGAATGAGTTCCTAATGCACATTTGGAAGTACATGAAGGTATGGCCTTCAGCAACGGTGTTGCTTACGGGACTATTCGCAATAGTCGTGGTTAAATATCTCACTATCCTAGTATGCATGAGGATTTTAAGCCCCAAACCTACAGCTCTGAGAAAAAAATATGCCCAGTTTTACTCATATGTGTTCAGTATGGTGCTTCTTCTTTGTTTTGCACTTGCCGATTTGAAATTCTTTCATCAAATTCCAACGCACAATTCAGAAGGGGCGCTAATTCTTTCTGTACTGGTTTTAGGGTCTTTGGCGGTATATGCCCGAACTAATCTCAAAACCAGTATAAAAGCATACACTTCATCGGAAGTAGGGCTCTATATAGGCCCAAAGACCCACGAAAAAGCGAGGCAAAATGAAATAGCTAATTACTACCGAAGTGCTACTTTTGGCCTACTCTTACTCCTGCCTTTTTTAATCTTATTTATCACACCGAAGCACAATACATTGCTGTCAATCATCGTGGATAATAGCACATCTATGAAAGAGCAAATGGACGCACTTGTTACTGGCCTCTCCGAAATATCACCTCAATTAGGCAGCAAGATTCATTTTCTCGTTACCAATATCCCTGAATGTACAAACTGCGAGCGCTACAATAAAAATCGCAATTTTAGCATTGACCAAATCATTGCTAAAGACCAAACTGGACTGAATGCCAAACACTCCTTCCATAGAAATGCGCAAGACGCTATCGACCAAATAAAAGAACTTGAGTTAAGTAAGCTTGGCTCCCCACTTTTTGATTGTATTTGGAGTAATTATCTTAAAAGTCAGGATTTGCAAAATACAAGCGCATATGAAAAGAAGGTTTTACTGATCTTCTCAGATGGCGAAGACAATTTACTTATTGAACAACCCGGTGTAAAAAAGCCATCTGAATGTTTCTTTGAAATAAAAGAAGGAGAAATCAAGCATTTTTTCAACCAGATATCTTTTATTTCCTATCAAGGAATGGGAGGGACAAGATTGTTTGATTACTGCAGTGACATTCACATATATGATGGAAATGATTCTGGCAGCTTGGCTACGGCCTTGAAAAAAGAACTCAAAAATTTTCTTTTAGATTGGTCGCTCATTTACTCCCTTTTGGGAATAGTCCTTTTGACCTCAATAATGATTTTCACATCTCGCATATGAATATTTTAGAATACCTCTTTGGTCTACTGCTCGGAAACTGGTACATGTTGGTCATACGGATTTTGCTATCATTTACCCTTTTTGGGCTTGTCTTTTTCGTATCAAAGTGGACTTTCATGCGTTTTGCAAAGGTCAAAAAAAATGTGCCGTTGGAAAGCCATTTTGCAACCTTAAAATCAAGTATACTCGTTTTAGCCACAATTAGCTTATATGTGTACTTCGTTATTCGATATAATGGGCAGATACTATTTGATTGGACCAGTTTTGCAATCTCCCTAAGTAACACTTACATAATGACGCTTCATGTGCTACTGAAATTAGTTATGCTAATTTATATCTTTTTCAGCACCATGAAGAAAATTAAGTCTACCATTTAAACACTTTTTATGTCATCTACATTGATCATCGGGATAGGCACCTCTGGTTTAAACATCATCGAGGAGATTCAACAGTTCCATTATGAGTTCACCGGGAAGAATAAACCAGGTAACAATGTTGAGTACATGTACATTGAAACCGATGCCTCTCGTAAGCCAAGGAAAACTGCTAATGGAGAAACTGACATCAAGCCGTTAATTTTCAGTTTAGGTGGAAATGCGGTTGATGTGGAGAATCTCAAGAGAATGGAAGGTATTGACAAATCGTGGCTACCTGAATCGTCGGCTATATTGGCCAATCTTGCAGGTGCTGGAGGTATGCCAACCTATGGGAGGCTTTCTCTATGGGGGGCTTCTAATTTCAACAACTTTAGAAATGAACTCACACAAAAATACCAACTCATTGGAGGTAATCCTCAGACCCAAATATTAATAGTAGGCAGCTTAACAGGCGGCACTGGTTCTGGGCTCTGTGTCGACATACCCTACCTGGTGAAAAACATAACCGGTAACGCAAATGTAAATGCTATCTTTCTTTTGCCCGACTTTAATTCTTATGGCATTCACAAGGAGTTGCATGAAAATGCATATTCTGCTTTATTAGCGCTTGAGCATTATAGCCGTGAGGATATAACTTATGAGGTGCAATGGCCGGATGGAAGCACCATCAAAGATGTAGGGCCTCCCTACCAATATGCTCAGTTTTTGTCCCAAGACTTGGCTAATGCTTCTGCACCCCTATCAGAACTGAGTGAACTTCTGAGGGTGGCAGGTATGATTGGAGCACTTATGATCTTTGGCCAAAACCCCAACACCGATTTTTTCAATCTTATTAGTGCGAGAAGAGTTGATAGCAGCGGAAATAACTACATTAAAAATTTCATTACAGCAGGTTTTTATATGATACAATATCCCAAAAGCTATTTGGAGGAGCTTTTATCCATTGGGATTGCAAGTCAGGAGCTTGAGCGTTTGGTGAATCCAGAAAACTTTTGGGATATTAACAGAAATCTCAAATCCATAGCATCTGAAAGACCAAGCCTCATCAACCTCAGTAAAAATAAATTAGAGGAAATTCTTTCGAGTCAACTTAAATCCCTTGACGGCAAAAAAACACAAAATGGCAAGCTGGTACCTGAGGTTGTAGAGGAAATGAGCGGTCATTTAATGAAGAATACCCACGGTAAAGACTCGAAGGAACGCTATTTGTTTGATGCATTTTCACCAGATAGTGACCAAAACTATTACGCTTGGGTCAATTCAAATGTTCTGGATTTAAAAGAAAATCTCATTGGCTCAATCAGTAGCTATCTAGATGAAATTACTTCTAGATATGGCAATCTATATGTAAATAAGGTAATCATCGAAACCTTAGGGAGCGCTTTGGAAGAAATTGAGGTTTTCTACCAAAGAGAATACGGTCTTACAAATAATGATGATGATTGGTCACGAGTCTTAGCATCTCGGATTGAGGTTATTTTCAATGACGCTAACAATTATTTGCCTTATGGTTACAAAACAAGCTATTTAGACGATGCCATCAAGCAACTTTTTGAATTGGCCAAATACAACTCATTAATTGCTGTTCTCAGGAAAATAAAATCCATGCTCATTAGCAATGACAGGATTCCGAGTAGAGTTGCACATCTATGTAATTTACTAACACTTGAAGAAAAAATTCTTCAAATAAAAGACCTCATCAACGGTGAAGGCTCTAGCTCTTTCATGACATTAAGAAGAAGAAAAACTGAGTTAGAAGGGATTTTAGATAGATTCTCCAGCTCATTCAAAATGATTTATGTAAAGGGTGATAGAGAGCAAGATATTGAAGCAGCTCAACAAAAATACCTTCAAAGCAATGGCCTAAAACTCCGGCTTAAAGAAATTTTTAGCGGAGAATCTATATGGAAGAGCTTAAACGCGAATGAGGAACTAGCCTTTTCAGAGATTATTAAGAATAGCGTTGCAATCATCAAGCAAGGAGAGTACTTTGGAGGTCAAAGCCTTAAAAATATTTTAAACAACTATAGACCAATTAGTGCTGCAGATCATGCTTTCGTTGGTCTGTTTAGTAATCAAGGGCATGTGATTAAATCTAAAGTCCCTGCTATGGTAAAATTGGTTCCAAATAAATATGCTTTCGCTGAAGACCCAAAGGCCAAACTTATTATTCTGAGTAACGATCAAAAAGAGTTAGCCACACTATTCCGCGCATACCCTATTGGGCCAGTGCTAAGTAATAGTACAGATGTGTTCGAACTTCAAAATGCCATTGTAATTTACCAAGAATACGGTTATATGTCTTCAAATGATAACAAGCACTTCAAGCCGAGTTTACATTTGGCAACTGCTAAAGACTTAAAACGACAAATTAGCTCTGTACTAAGCGCTGATTATAAAAAGCGTAAAATCCCTTATTTAACACTTGAGCAAGTTAAAGAGTACCTCTCATGAACACACATATAGGCCCCCACTCCAAAGAAAAGTTTAGGCAGGAAAATCTAGCAAAGTTAGGAAAGTACAAGGCGCTCTTTTGGGTTATCTTTCTTGTAGGCCCTCTCACACTATTTGCGCTAAACAAATTTCATTTAATTAAACCTTGGGACATTCGAAATAATGGTCAGGGCTCAGTGGCATTGGTAATTGCGGAGGTACGGGAAGTGCCTTCAATGTTGGTTCTACAACGTGGATTACCGCCCAACATGTCATTCGAGATCTGTCTGGAGGCGATGGAGTAGAGTTACAACTTACAACCTCCAAAATCAGCCATAATATTGATGCGAAAATCAAATACCAAAGTGCCGATGAAAATCTGGACTTTGCTTTTTTGAAAACAACGGGAGATTACTCAAATGCTGATCAACACTTCACCCT
>Ga0105051_10007121_pt1 | contig 11786 bp, 7 predicted proteins | sample FRY02_FD_78383 | JGI IMG/M metagenome (GOLD analysis project Ga0105051, IMG submission 78383) | Freshwater microbial communities from Lake Fryxell liftoff mats and glacier meltwater in Antarctica - FRY-02 (megahit assembly) | ecosystem: Environmental > Aquatic > Freshwater > Ice > Glacier...
GTTAGACGAGCACAACCAAGATGCCGAGTTCGCTGATGAGTTGCAGCAACTGGCTCTGCTGACGAATGGCCAGCCGACCGACGCGGATGGCGACATCGACTTCGCGTACCGGAACATGGCTTTGGCGACGGTGACTCCGTTGATGGCTCCGAGCATATCCGGGTGGTCGTGGTACATTTATGCCAGGACCGAGCCGAACAAGTTCCTCGAAATCTGCGCCAAGCGTGAAGACGCGAAGTCCAAGATGGCCGGGACGATCACGAACCAGCGGATGGAGGATGACAAGCGGCAACAGTTCGCGGTCATAGATCGGCTGGAGAAGTCGTTGACACTGGACGTGGCAGCGATAGTGAAGGAGCTGATGGAGAAGTTCCCGATGGATGTCTTGAAGGCGGTTCGCAAGTTTGATTCTGAGTGGCGAGAGTTCATTGCAATGGAGAAGACATGAATCGACTGTCTGATCCGAGGGGCCGGGACTCAATTTTGCACGAGTCATCGCAGGCACCCGATCGCGACGGCCAGAATTTTGCCCAGACCCCCACCCCTCCGCCTGGTGCCGAGCGGTGGTTAGCCATCACACCGCTGCGAAATTTTTTTGGAGTAAAGATTTTGTGAACGCCGACTCAATCGCAACGCATGTCACCGTGTCCGAGTAGTTTCCGTTTTGCCACGCCTAGCCTCGCCATTTAGGGCTTTACTTCTGCTACCTCGCGCTCGATTGGTGTTTGCGATTCCGGCACGGACGCGATGGCCTCGGGCGAATTGCCTTCATTTAAAGGTGATGCCGACACATGCAACGGGTCTCGCTTCACGGCTTCCAACCGCTGCTTCCATTCAATCCAGACTTTCCCAGTGAGTCTCTGCTGATCGGCAGCACGCATCTTCTGAATCTCTTCGCGCCATGCCCGAAGTGCATGTGTCAGACTCTCGCCATCTTCACCTAATAGTATCGTTTCGCGTTCAATGCGGTTGATGATGACACCAACGTCGAACAGCGTAGATGACTCTTTGTGGATGATGAAAAACTCGCGAATGATCCGCTTGATCGCCTGCTTGCCGGTGCGGACTTGTTGTGCGTGTTCGCAGGCTTCGGTCGACTCACGCATCACTTTGCAAAACCCGAAGAACCTTTGTCGCAACGTCTCGCTGTGAACGGCAGTCGTCGATTCTTTGAGAAGGGCGACAGCTTCTCGCAATACTCCCATCTTGTCGTAGCCTTCTGTGACTTCGCCGAGCAGTTCTGTGAATGCGGCGCGAGTTGATTCCACAACGCCGCTTTCTCCGAAAGTCCCGCTTGCGAGTAAGCTTTCGACCTGCTGCGGAATATCGTCGCCATGCCATCTCTTGATGTAGCGCCGCACCGCGTCCGCGTAGAGTCGGGCCGGCAATAAGTCTTCTGTTGAGACGATTTGTTGTCCGTCTTCCTCGTGCGGGACAACAGTCGATATCAGAAGCGCGAACTCTGGCGGAACAAGTTGCTTGAAGCCATTTTCAGCCCCTGTGATTCGATCGCGCCCTCGGTGCCCGGCTGCGTCATCGTCGAATAGAACGAGCGTTGCGGGGCGCGGTTCGTCACCCCATTGGGAAGACCCAAGTAACTGCTCCGGTCCACCCGCTCCGTCGGCAGACGTCAGTACGACTGCATTCAAATCGATGAGTTGGCCGATGTTCTCCGGTGTCGCAAAATGACGAACCAACTCACAAATCAAGTATTGGTCCGTTGTGCCTTCTACGATTACGTTTGTGGCCCCCATGAACAACGTTTGCGCACAATCAATGCCAAGTGCCGATCGAATCGGTTCGTACCTTCGTACGTGTGATGCGCCGACAAACTGTGTACCCTCTTCTGCATCACCCTTGCGAACGAGTCGTATGCGTCGCGGGAAGTTTCGGTTGATGAGAAACGGTGAATGTGTTGTGTAGAGTAACTGCGCATTTTCGAGGGAGCTGTCCGCATTCACCAGCGATTCAAAGACGGCCAAGAGGTTGCGTTGGCCGGCAATCGACAGAAACGAGTCGGGCTCATCCATCAAGATGATGCAGTTCTGATCTTTTGTCGTTAACTGAATAGCCTTGGCCTGAATGTAGTAGCTCAGGAAGTAACGAAGGCCGGAACTCCGCTCTCGAAACGTGTACACGGCGTTCGTCTTGTCGGTGATTTCAAAGTAGATACTTCCACGCTTGTAATTCATCCGAATCCGGAACTGATCATCTTGCTGCCAGTAATGCGATAGGTTCAAAATTCTGTCGATTTCGTCGTTCCAAGTCTCGACCAGCGATTCCGCATAGCTTCGATCCTCATCTTCCAGGCCAGCGAGAAATTCGATGGCTGATCCATCAATCCCTAGTACTTTGAACAATTCTGCTTCGAGTTTGCCAGAAATCAGTTTGGTCTGCCCTGCGGACAAGAGCGACTTTGTTGAACTGAGCAACTCTGCGTTTTCGTTTGATAGCTGGTTGTTTCCGCCGGGGTTGATTCCCATGACTGCTTCGACAGCCTGCATGAGTGCCTGAAGCGGGAAGTAGGGCCGTCGTTGTGCTGAAGTGACGCCAAAATGAGAAAGCACGTCAGCGATGTGAATGTCATCGGATAGTTCAGCTTTCGATTGAATAAAGCGTATCTGCGGCAAACATTGTCGAGTCTGCGTAAGCTGCTTTTCATCAAGAGCGATGAATGGCTCCGAGTTCTCCGGGTATAGGTATGCAACGTCTTCCGTGTTCTTGCTGCTGGGTGCGAGGATCAGGGTGAAGCGGCCGCCCTCTTTGGGCTGCCAACTTCGATTCGTTATCGCCGCGCCCAAGCGCGTAGCGTCGTCAGCCGTTAAGTCTGAGAATTCGAGTCCTATGTTCGGCCACGCGTCGGCATTCTTACTGCGAATCGACGAATAGTGACAAAGGTCGGTTCTGGAGAACGACCTTGCTTTTCGGTCGATTTCCTCGAGCCCTTTCCCGGTGACAACTTTACTGATTGCACTTAGCAGATGCGACTTTCCGCTTTCGTTGGCACCGACAACCGTGGTGACGTCCCGTTCAAGAGTGATTTCGATGAACGGCAGGTCCGACTCAGTTGCATCGGGAAGCAGCAATGTGTTCCATGGGCGTGCAACGGTTTTAACGCCGTAGTCCGCGTACTGCGTGTAATTGACGTTGAATGACTTGTACCACCGCAAAAGTACCTTGCTTGCCTTCATCTCATCACTCCGAAAGGGCTTTAAAAAATGCATCAGCCGGGTCGCTGTAAAACTCGATGCTGATTTTGGTCCAGAGTTCGTCTGGTAGGTCGTTGAGTTGCCGCCGGGCGGCGACGGGCATCAGTAATGTGGATGCTTGCTTCTCGATGGCGACTTCTGCTATTGAGACGGCGTTGGGAATCAGTTCGACGGAACCGCCGAGGTTCAGCGATCCGACCAGAATCATGCCGCCTTTCGTGCTGCGCTCCAGCAGTGAACTCGCCAAGGCGACCAGGACAGGCAGGCCGACACCAACACCGCTGCGATCATTGTCCATCGCTCGCATCTGAATATTGAATTCGTGGACGCGAGGATCGCGATCACCAACCAGTTTCTTTGCGAGGTTGTAGAGGTTCTGTTCGCCAACCTTCACGCTCTCGCGGAATCCGGCCGGGGCCGGTGTGTTCAGAATCTTGACTCCACCGCTGCCAGGGCCGACGGTGACTTCGATGCGATACAAGCCAGCTCCGGCATCCTGCGAACCAGGACTGATCGCCCAGACTTGTCCGGGAGGCAGAGGATCACCCTCGATGGCTTCATCGCTGTGGAGTTCGGGGGTGGAAACAAATTGTTCGATGCCCTCGACACCCATCGTGTAGCTGAAGTGTGTGTTTCGGAACTCGCTTTTCAGGCACCGCTTCTGCTGTTCTTTGACTCGGCGACGCGATTCGAGTGCGATCCGGACGATTGCTTCCAGGTCGTCATCCGGTACCGGTATCGACGGATCTGGGAACAGCAGCTTCAAGAGGCCGCTGATTGTTTTGTTGACGGCTTCGATATCACGACCGCTCAGAGCGCCGCCAAAGTGAACGCGGCTCTGCAGCGTTGAAACGCGGCTGCTCGGTCGCAGCTTATTCCAGCATTCGCTCAGGAAATCACTGACCAGGCCGAAATGATCGGTCAGATGTTCATTGGGATTCACCTTTGGGAAGTCCCAGCCCGAAACAAATGCATGCAGCCGATCATGGAATGCGGTGTCGTCGCGCATCTCTGGCGGAAGTGGACTCAGCAGGTGTCCGACCCGCTGCTGCTGCTCAATATCGACATCGAAATTGCCGACCATCACGATTCCACCGTCGGCCCGAATGCTTTCCTTTCCACGACTAAACTCTCCCGAGGCCATATAGCCCTTCATGATGTTCACACCGTCCTTCTGGTCGAACGATACGCCGGAAACCTCGTCGAAACAGACCACGTCATACTGGCACACCAGGCCGCGTTGACCGCTCGCGTTATTTACAAACATCTTCGCAACGGTAGCTTTGCCGCCGGAGATCAAATGCGAGTACGGTGAAATCTGCTGGAACAAATGGCTCTTGCCAGTCCCTCTTGGTCCAAGCTCGACCATGTTGAAGTTGCGCTCTACAAACGCAACCATCCGCAGCAGACAAACCCATTGAGCTCGCTCTGAAAGGTTTTCCGACTCCAGCCCGATCGAGCGAATCAGGAAGTGCCGCCACTGTTCTGTCGTGAAGGCTTGTCTGCCTCGGGCCAGAACGTCGAGGACATCGGATTTCGACATCTGAATAGGACGCAATGCGTCAATCGAAAATGGCCTGCCATTTCGTTCCTGAGCCACCAGCGCGTCATATCCGAGCGTGACTTCGGCATAGAATCCGTCAGTCAGCATCCGTTCGTGCTCGCGTACCAGGTTGTCGTCAATGCGGACATCCTTCAGAGCCAAACTGGGTACTTCTGCGACATAGCAATCGTTCTTGGCATCCAGCTTTGCTCTAACAATATCGATCAGCTTGACCGCCCCCTTGTCTCTGGATTTTGCTTTGAATAACTCCTCTTCGCCCGTGCGGACTGTGCGATCCTTCAGCTGCCGCTCGACAATCTGCAACCCCTCCGTGATTTCTTCTTCATTGACCGTTGCGCAGTAACGGCCAAGAAGGAACTCCACGACATAGGTCGGTACCGGGTACTGCCGAGCGTACTTCCGCACAAGGTCTTTGCGGACGAGATAGCCGTCAAATGCCTCAGCCCCCAATCGATCGAGGGTATCCAGTTCAAATGTCACGCTCATCACTCCTCTCCTCCGACAATGGTTGATTGTTTGCCGACCACGCGACCACGCGAATCGAGCACGACGACCACAGCTGCGGAACCTTCAAGGTCTTCATTCTCAATCAGCAAAGAGGCTTTGCCGTCGTTTTCAACATTTCGCACTTCAACGACAATGCTCGTGGCGGCAGATCCAGCAGACGTCCGAATATCGACACGAAGGGATGTTTCACTCGGATCTACGGAAATTCGAACGCGCTGAGCGCGCCACTGAATGTCGGTAATCGTTGCTTTGATAGATGGACCAGTATCCGACGGCTCGATCAGAAGATCCGGAATCAGGCACTCCTGCAGGCTGATTCCACCGTGTGAATAGGCGTAGCCGAGAGAGAAAACGCAAATGCCCGGTGCCGAGGCAAACTCCGAAATCGGATTCCATGTCCACGCTGCAGTCGGAACACTCACCTGCGACTGGCCTTTGATCCTGGCGCAGCGAGACCATTTACTTTCCGTGAGGTAGTGTGGCAGATCCTGCTTCGGAAGATTGCCGGGCATCAACAACCAGCCGTGATCGGTAACGACGCGAACGGATTTCCAGCCAGCATCCAACAGTGAAACGATCCGATCGGCCAGACGCCTTACTTCGCCCTCTAACTGGCCAGCAAGTTCGATCTGCATGTCGTGCCCACGTCGATCGATATTGCCGAATTCTGTCCAGCCACGGTCCGTCGCTTTTGTTGGGCCGGCAGCATCCTCTCCGGCAATGATCATGTATCCCGCTTCCTTCAGCAGTTTTTGGAACCGCGAGTGCGTCAAATCTTCGTCGGTGTCCTTGATGGTCGGGGAATAGTCACTGGGAATACCCTTGCCAACAAGTCGAGACGCGATCGGCGAAACCGCAGGTTTTGCGGTTGCCGTCACACTCGGAAGAGCAGACCACCGATAACCAAACGTCGTCTTCAGAGTTCGCTCTTCCAATTCACCCACCAAACGTTTTGCCAGGTCGAACCTCAGTCCATCGGCAAACACAATGCACGATCCGCGATCAACATCAATGCTGGGTTGCTGCGACAGTGACGGCAACGACGTAGTAGCGACCAGCTTCTGCAGTCGCTGGGCCGATTGCTCCAGCCAGGGCAGGTACATACCTCGAACCGCGATCCTGACGGCGTTTCGCTGGGAAAGGCTGCCATCACCTGCCAAAGCCTGCATCGCCGCATCATCCGCCAGGTAAGCACCATTGCTGTAGATGCTTGCGATTTCTTCAATCGTGTCACCGCCGACATGCAATTCGGTACGATCAGCAAGCTGTGTAAGGTGTGCTAATGCATTGGCAAGCGGTGCCCGCCCCAATTGAGACCAAACCCACTGGCGTCGTGTACCGTGCTCCGACTCAAGCTTGCGAATGACTGTTCGCGATTCTGCAGCCGATCGACCATGTAGTGTTTCAAGACATTTCTGGAGCGAAACTTCAGCCGTGTCGTTTTCGTCTGGCCAGGCCTCCTTATCGAACAACAGCTTTCCACGCGACGGCTTTGAGCGGATGAGCAAGTCCGGAATGTTGGGATACAGTCCCGGCGATTCACAAAACCGCTTCCAAAGCGAAGACCAGGCATCAATTTCCCGCAATCCAAAAGCCTCTCCGGCCGTTGTTTCTCCGTCGGCTTCTGGATCAAAGTTGAAGTCGCTGCGACAGCGATTTCGAAACGCATGCCATTTCCCGGACTCTTGAAATCGCTTCTGAACTTCCGCCGGGGAATTCATCCAGGTGAGCAGCTCGCGTGGATGGTCGCCAACAACCAGACGATCGAAGTCTTCCGCTTCCAGTCGCCTTCCCTTGAGCTGACTGATCGGTGTCTCCGCCAGCATCATCAGGCTGGCATCGATCGACCGCCGCGTTGATGCGTCCCGCGAAACATCAAGACCATAGGCATTTTCCGAAACCAGAAAGGCCTCGATTGTCCAGTCGCGACCATTCTTCTGCGTCCAGACTGCGCCCCGGTACTGCAGTTCCACCAGAGGCTGCAGCGGGACCGGACATTCGTCACCGGCTCTCAGATCCTGCCGACTGACTTCCGGCATGTAGATCACTGGGACAACATCTGCTGCAATCGACACATCATCCAGCAAACGAGCGATGACGCACTTGAGCCAGATTGCGGGGCCGGTCCGTGTTGACGGATTGTATTCGCCAAGTGTCAGCAAGTGAGGAAGTCGTTCGCGCAACAATGGCACCAGCGGCTTCCACTCTCCACGCGGATCAGCCCACAACAATGCTGCGGGCTTTTCATCGACTCCTGGCTGGTGGCTGGATGCGTTTTTCAACGAGTCGATTACTGCTTCCAGCATTGTCGTTGCCGGCCGTTCTCTTTGTGATTTCGAAGAAGCCTTGCTCACTGCGGCAACCTCCCCAGCAGATCACCACGCCGAAATGTTGCCGCCAGTTGCTGCAACGACTCGTCAGGATTCGTATAGAGCGAGTTGAGCGCTGTTTGCAGGTCGCCAAGTGCCTTCTGGTGATATTGATCGTCCTTCAGTTCCCACTGCGTGACTGCGTTCTGAAATTTCTGATGGTTCAATCCGTCGAGGCCGATATTCGAATCCGCGAGTAAATATCGCCCCATAAGCATCCCGACGAAGTGGGATGCGTACGAAATGAACGCGGGAGCCCCGGCCGGAGGGCGTTGCCTTTTCTTCTCCGCAAAACGAAAAAGGAGGACGGCAAGAATGACCTGTGCCCCGTTCAGATCGTCTGAGAAAACCGTGTCATAGAGATTGCCAAACAACTCGCGGTTTTGCGTTCGGGCCTGATGTGGTTTTTCTCGCCACACTGCAAGAACAGATTCCGCAGCCCGACTGCTTTTGATTTGTGTGCGAGTTGTTGCTGCGTCGCTTCGATTTCGCAGGTAAGTGTAACCGAGGCCCTGAATGTCCGTCTCCAGACTCTTCTGCCGAGCATCGTTCGATTTCAAATCGCGAAGATCGACGGGGTTCTGGCTGTTCGTCGCGTAGGTGATGCTGCGAACCAGATCGTCGGAACCCTCCGGAAGCTCATACAGTCGAACCAGCACGAAGGACTTTTCGATGTCAGGCACATCACCGATCATCGCGGACAGAGTCGCCTGGATCGTCTTACAGGTTTGGCCACCGTTGATAATCTGAAGCCCTTCAGCATTCACCTGATAGTCGGCTCCCTGCAACGCGTTGTACGCGAACTTCTTACACAACAGCGTGATGCCGTTGTTGAAAAAATAGAAGTTGCCACGTTCGACCGTCGAGTTGAGTGTCGTGGCGATCTGTTGATTGACGCGGTTACCTTGCAGACCAAGGAAACGTCGGATGTTCCGTTCCAGCAGTAAGTCTCCATGCCGGTTGAACAGCGACTCGATCTCCTTGACGGGAATCTTGCCCACAAGTACGCGGCAATAGTCGAAGTCTTCGACGATCGCTTTTCCTTTGAGGCGAAGCGTATCGTTTACGGTCTTCGTGGCCTGCATCAAGCCGACCAACGAATCGTGATTAACGTAATCCCAGCGGACCTGATCGGCGGGGAAATGTTCTCGGTCGATTCTTTGCTGAGCGATTTGATTCCATCGGCAACCATTACTGCACATAACGGCACGGACACGCGGAATCTTGCCATCGGCGATGAGCGAGCGAATGTCCTCCAGCCGCCTCTTGAGCGCTTCGTTCACAGTAATGACTGAGGCTGGATCAAACAGGCAGTTGATCGCGCTGATTGTTTTGACGATCGCGTTTTCCTGAAACGCATTTGAGCCATCGCCATTGTTGGTGTACTTGCCCTGGAACAACGTGACGACGAACTCATTGTCCTCCACGTCGCCGACATGTACGGCATCGATACCCAAATCGTTGCCACCTTCGGTCAGGCAATCCAAGGCGTCGTCATCCGGGAGATCAAGCAGCCACTTCACCACAAGAAAGACAAACGACAATGACCGTTGTTTGATCGGATCGTTCTTGATGTTCAGGCGAGCTTCGTATTCCGCGGCAAGGTCAGTTGCCAGTTTCGTGGCCTGCTGATCGATGATTCCGATGTTGATGCTCATGACTTCTGCTCCTTTCTTTTGCGTGACTTCTTTGCAGGGATGGACTCGCGAGCCATGCGTTCAATCAGGCCAGCCGTCTTGGCGATCATGTCGGGTGACACCCCCGTCGGTGTTTGCCCGTCTCTGAGATGTCGGGAAACATACGCTGCGCTTGAGCCTGCTAGTCCAAATCGACTCGTCACGACCCACGCCACTGATTCGGCTTCGACCTCAACGGCTGCGTGGCTGAGGTTCGTCCTGGCCGGCCACCAATGGTCAAAGTCTGATCCAAGGTGGCCGAGAAGAATGTGGGCCAGTTCGTGACACAGCACTCCGAATCGGCTTGGTTCATCAAGGCCGTCGTGTATGGCGACTCGCATCTTCGAGTCGCCTGATTCCCGGGCGACGGTCGCGAACCCACCATTTGTCGATGAGAGCGTCTTCATATCGACTCCGATGCGATAGCTGTTCGCATTCTCGATCATCCGAGTCAGCAGTCGCGGATCCCAGACGCCTTCGTAGCGAGAGAACTTTTTGAGTTCTTCGGGCAGTTCGTCTCCTTCGGTCTGATCGATGTCGTAGACCAGCATGACCGGATGCATCGGAGCCAGGATCAGCATCGGGCGGGCGTCTTCTTTGATTGCTCGATTGAACCGGACTCGCCAATCTTTGGCGGTCGCGAAGAATCCACAGCTTGGATTCTGTACCCGCACCAGCATGTTGTTGTACGGCGCGTAGTCACGGAAACGACCGACGAAGTCGATTAGCTCCTGGAAAGACTGCGAGTCGCGATACCGCCGACTTTGCCCCAGGAGAAAATCGATGCTGGAAAGTGCCTCGTGGTCTGGAGCTTCAGCACCGCGCAACGCCTGGTCCAGGCTTTTGCCACGGAGCAGCGATTTGAAATAGTCTCGGTTTGCGTGGGTCAGCTCATCGCTGTCTGCCAGTTCCTGCACAACCTGGATCAGCTCCCAGCGTGCTTCGAGCCCGACCTTCTGCTCCACCATCTGAACCAACTCAGTGGCAGACGGCTGCTGACGTGAATCAAGCAGCTTAATCAACATCGCGCGTAACGGCACTGCAAGTTCAAGCTTGTCGAACAGTTCAAGCTGCTTGAGATCAGACATGGGTCAACCGTAGGCCTTTCGTGCCGCTTGTTTGAAGGCGTTGGTGTAGTGGCAGTCGTTCCAGCGGTCGCCGGTGAAGGTGTCGTCGCCGGGGAAGTCGGGGGTTTGTTCGTCCCGGCCCCAGAACCAGGGGTATTCGGCGCGGGGGCGTTTGGGTTCTTTGCCTCGGTCTTTGGTCCATTTGACCTTTGGTCCCCAGCGAAGGATGCCGGCTCCTTTGCGACCGCCGGGGATGTCGACGGCTAGGAAGGGGCGGATGTTGATGCGGACGCCGTCGTTGATGTCCGGGTTCCAACCGATGGGCTGTTCGTGCAGCGGCTTCCAGCGGACGAAGATGTCGTATGGTGGTTCGCCTTTCAGGATCGCGACCAGTCGTTCCTGCAACGTCTTCGCAGCCACCAGCCGGCCATCGGCACCGGACTCGCCGCGTTTGACATCACTTTCCTGACGGTTGATCCAGTCGCCAAGATAGGCGTAGGTCAGATTCTCCAGCAGCTTGCGGCCTTCCGGTCCGGCGAGCTTGTGGTAGTTGACCAGAGCGTGGAATCCGTCGGCTTTGCGTCCGTCCCAGATGTGCCAAATGAAGGGACGTTGCTGAAACAGTTCGCATTGCTCTTTGAAGAAGTCATCCCGAAGCCAGTCATCCACCTTGTGTGGCGGCTTCAGGTTGCACGCTTCCAGCAATCGAGTCAGTCTTGCCGCCGCCGTGTCCTCACCTCGTACCGAAGGAATGCAGACGATGCCGTCTTCGTCGGCAAATGGAAGCAGTTCTTCGCAACTCTTCACGAGTTGGCGAGCGTGATCGCTCAATCGCATTTCGGGATCAAGTTCGGCTGGCCAGCTGTACCCCAAGAGCCGCGCAACGGCGACCTGAGTTGGCGATGTCGACGAATCCGGCCTTCCGTGAAATAGCCACTGAGTTTGGTCGTCAGATTCGGGAGAGGGCAGACCGCAAGGGAAATCGTTCTTGGCAACCGCATTCCAACGCTTTAAGTCAAATGGAACCTTAGCGAAGCTTGCGTTTGTTACATTCACTTTTTTGTCGAGACGCCGAACAGTCGCAGCCCACTCCCCAGAACAAGCGTACGCCCAGAGAGCAGGAGCAGTATCCTGATCAAACGGAACAATGACAGCAGTGTTGGTATCGAAGATATCTCCCGAATAAATCGTGCACGACAACTCTCGCATTTGCCGAAAGGCAACCCCAGTCTTGCCCCACGCCTTTGCGCCACGGACGTAGGCATTTCCTGCGGGCGGATTCGCGATCTGTCGGGAATTTGTGTGATTAAAGCTGGTCTAGTCCAAAATCCCTGAATCGCTGTAAAAAGGCGATAGTTAACAAAGCTTTTTCAGGGAGCGATTCAGGGATGAAC
>Ga0105051_10007123_pt1 | contig 11781 bp, 9 predicted proteins | sample FRY02_FD_78383 | JGI IMG/M metagenome (GOLD analysis project Ga0105051, IMG submission 78383) | Freshwater microbial communities from Lake Fryxell liftoff mats and glacier meltwater in Antarctica - FRY-02 (megahit assembly) | ecosystem: Environmental > Aquatic > Freshwater > Ice > Glacier...
CCGCTTGCATCAAATAAAACCGCAATTAAATTAGGAGACGCATTTGTGTTGCCACCATCAATAAAAGATTCATCATTCATGAATAATTTTATTTCTGGACCTACAGTGTCATCAGGCGCATTTTCGTCAATTCCGCCAACAACCACATCAAAATTATACCCCGCTTTGTCTATTTCCCCGTTTTCTGCATAAAAACTTAATTTCCCTTTTCCGTAAGCGATTTTAATGTCTTTTGGCACAACAAAATCAAAACTAAATTTCCCATTTTCTACAGTTGATTTTCCTCTAAACAACTTACTATCTTGGGTATCAAAAGTCATTTTAACACCAAAACCATCATTATCCAAGGTTGTTTTATCAATTAATTTATCGAAAACCGTGGTAGAAAGTGTGCCATTAAAATTGGTTAGAATTGCGTTAGAATTGTCTGTTACAATGCCTTCGAACCGTACTTTAGACAACGCTTTAATTGTATCTAAAGATTGGGTAATGTCTATATCATTCATTTTGGTAATGCGGATGTTTGGTTTAGGAACTGCTAATTTCATGGCAGGATCACCAAAAGAATAAATAAAGAATTTTTGGGTGCTAGAAAAATTATTTTTTGCAGTCATTAATGCTTCTGCAATTGTAAGATCCTCGTTATTAAAGGCTAATAAAATCCGAATTAATTCTTCGTTAAAACGTTGACCAACCGAAATAAAAACCTCTCTTGTAGTAGTAATCATATTTGCTGCGCCGCCATTTTTATTTTTTAAGGTCAATTCTCCTGCTGTGATTCTATTGGGATTGTCGAAGCGGGAAAAGTCGCAGGTAACCGTAATTAAAAGCGGCAAGGTATTCGAATTGTTAAAACCCTGAATTTGAGGAACATCTAAAATACGTTCTGATGCAAAACCATCTTCTCCTCCGTGTCCAAAATAATCAAAAACCAAGGTTCCTTTTTCAATGGCATTTGTAATAGCTTTGTTTACCTCAGGATAACGTTCTCCTCCAGAAGAATTTTCTTGCACATAGGCATCTGCATAAATTTTGTTGATGTTAAAAATTGGCTGATTTGCTTTAATTTCATCCGCAATCGATTCTACTCCTTGTTCTAAAACTTCCTCGCCAGTTGCATCAATATCATCTGCTACCAAAGTGATCGTATTTCGCCAATCTCCAATAGCGTTTTTACTGTAATAATTCAAAATTTTATCCACAACAATGCTAGCTTCAGAAATTGTGGAAACCGGAATTCGGCTCGAAGCGATATCTACAGTATGCGAGCTAGACATGGTTCCTTCATTAGCATCCATCATCACAAAAAAATCGTCTGTAACCCAAGAGCTTGCCAAATTAAAACTAATAGTAGATAATTTTACGGGCACAATATTGTTATTGCCCTGCAATCTATCTTTGTAATCATAAGAAGCATCCCCAAAAAAACAGACATATTTTAGTTTTTTTTCTGCGGATGAATTGGAGTCATACAAATGTTTTATAAAATCACGAACCCCTGTTATGTCTTTTGAACCTGAGGAAAACTCATTATATATTTCATCTAACAATACCACTTTTGTGGTTAAGGCTGAGTTATTTTGATGGTAATCAGCCAACCTTTGTGCTTGCCCAGAAAGCTCAGAATTTGTAATTACAATATAATTAAGGTCTTTGAGCGCATGTAAATTCTGATTTCTAACTTTAGAATTCGTTACCGTTTCTGGTCTATAAAAATCGGTATCCTCTAAAATAATATATTCTTTTAATCCTCCTGCGGTATCTTTAAAAGTGAACTCATTGGTAGTACTTTCATTGGTAATTACTTGCGGATTAATAGCGGTAGTAACATCCCAAACTTGAAAAGCAGCAGATCCGTTTGCTATTTGATAAGCCACCGTTCCAGAGCTTGTTGCCTGTACTAAACTTCTAAATGAAAACTGAAAATCAGAAAATACTAATTGTTTTTGTCCAACAACTTCTACATAATCTAAAAAAGCATTTGCAGACGGATTTCCATTATTGTTAAAGGTAATAGAAACGTCAATATTTTCGGATGTATTTGCAAGTGTTGCATTTCGCTCAACATCATAGGCCTTTGTAAATGAATTTGGATTTACAGCAGGATAGTTAATTACAAAAGCATCTTGTGCATTCACTTTTACATCCATCGTAGAAGAAGCCACAGAATTAGAAACACCTCTAACTCTCACATTTATATTTCCGTTTGCCACCGCATTTTTAAAAGGGATTTTAAAATTCTGAGTATTTAAAATATTAAAATCTTGGTTAGAAAACCACTGTGTACCCGCAGCTAAAAGACTTTTTTGTTCTTTTTCATAAAATATAAAATCATCAAAAACAGTTATTTGATTGGTAGCATTTGTTGTAATTGGCATTTTAGGTAGTATTCTTTTTCCGTCTAAAGCATTCACCGTTATAAAATAATACGCTTTATCAGAATAGATGTTTTGTCTGTGTTTTATAGAATTTGTACTTGCATTTACGATCCAATCATGGGGCCCTTTTGCATAAAAAAGTATAAAATCACCGCCATCAAAAGAACCATCATTTTCTCCTTCTATATGTATAGCGTTTTCTTGCAAGTCATCGTATCTAAAATCGCTATTTAATTCGGGTAAAAGCTGACCGCCATTTCCATAAATATGTATTTTCTTCGGATTTAACCCGTTGGTAGAAATACCAATTCTCTGCAATAAAGCCCTATCAATCTTAAATACACCTGTTGTATCCACAGAAAACTTGAACCAATCTCCAGAGAATAAAACAGAATTTGAAGTTTGCGCAAGGTTTAACTGCACTAAGAAAAGGGAAAAAAGTAGTACGAACTGTTTTTTCATATAGGTATTTAAAGAACGCAAATTATAGTTAGATATTTTATAGTAAACAAAGATAAATTATACTAAATTAAAAAAGCAATCGTTTTGTTAGAATAAGTTTAAAAAGGATGCGTTAATTTTTACATTTTACTTGGTAGAAATTATATTTATTGTAAATTGCATCACTATAAAAAAACCTATCAATTTTAAATTAGGAAATGAAAAACATTTTTAAAATAACATTAGTTATCCTAACAACATTGCTGTTAGCTAACTGTAATAGATCAAATTCAAATAAATCGAGATTAACTGGTTTATCTTTTAACGATCCAAAAAACGGTAATTTTATAAAAGGCAATACAGATGCTGGCCAAAAACCACCTTTAGGGATGGTTGCGGTAGAAGGTGGTACTTTTACAATGGGCCAAGTGCAAGACGATGTAATGTTCGATTGGAACACGACGCCAAATCAATTGCATGTTCGTTCTTTTTATATGGATGAAGCAGAAGTTACAAATTCAGAATACTTTTTATATGTTCAGTATACAAAGAATGTTTTTCCTCCATCCGAAGAAAATTACAAGCATATTTATAATTCAGTTTTACCAGACACCCTAGTTTGGAGAAAAAGTTTGGGAAATACTGATATTTTATCAGAAAATTATTTTCGTCATCCTGCGTATTCCGATTATCCTGTTGTAGGTATTAGCTGGTTGCAAGCTAATGAATATTGTAAATGGCGTACAAATGCTGTAAATTTAAAAATCTTAATAGATAAAGGTTACATTAAAAATATTTTTGAAGCAGATTCTATTAGTAACTTTTTTAATACTGATGTTTTTTTAACAGATGCAACTAAATTATTTGATGGTGATTCTACTGTTTATAAAAAAGGTGTAGGAAGAACTTTAAGGAAAAAAGGAGATCCAAAACTTTCTAGAGATGCGTTTCAAGGAAGAAAAATTTCGCAAGCAGATGGAATTTTAACACAACGTTTTAGATTGCCTACTGAAGCTGAATGGGAATTTGCAGCAAAAGCAAATATAGAAAACCGCGAATACAATACTATTAGAGGTAGAAAAAAATATGCTTGGAATGGTAAGTATACAAGAGCAAAAGGAAAAATAAACAAAGGAGATCAATTAGCAAACTTTAAACAAGGTAATGGCCAATATAGTGGTTTACCAGGTTGGAGTTCTGATGGCTCTGATATTCCTAATAAAATAAAATCATACCCTCCAAACGGATTTGGTTTGTATGATATGTCTGGTAATGTGGCAGAATGGACTGCATATGTTTACAGACCTATTATAGACAATGAAGCAAATGATTTCAATTATTTTAGAGGAAACCTTTTTACCAAAAAAATGATTGACAAAGATGGCAACGTAGTTATTGCGGCGAATGATGCAGGCGTTCAAGTAGAATATGACACCTTACCTAACGGTAAAATTATTCCTACAAATTTACCAGGAACTATTAAATACGTCCCAATTACAAAAGACGATGCAACCTTGAGAAGAAATTTCTCAGTAGCTAACAATTCTAATATTGGTGATGGCGATTTAAACTCTTCTCGTTTTTATAAAGATGATGAAGATCAATTTAAAGCAAGACCAAATATGTATAACTCACCTAAAGAACCAGAAATAGTAACAAACGCTGAAACTGGTAGAACAACTTTTACGAATGATGATAAAAAGAGAACTACTTTAATTAGCGATAAAAGTAGAGTGTATAAAGGTGGGGCTTGGTCTGATAGAGAATATTGGTTAGATCCTGCACAAAGAAGATATTTACCAGAATACATGGCAACAAACTTTATTGGTTTTAGATGTGTTACTGATAAATTAGGACCAATGACAACGCAGAAAAAAAAAGCTAGAAATGCTAGCAGATAATATATTGTAATTAAAAATAAAGCCTCATTGTTGAAAAATAATGAGGTTTTTTTATATCTTCAAAAAATGAAAACAGCCAATCTTTATAAACTGTATCGTCAACATTTTTTGGTTGATACTGATAGCAGAAACATTAGAAAAAACACCATTTTCTTTGCCTTAAGAGGCGATACTTTTAATGGAAATACATTTGCAGAAGAAGCTTTAAAAAGTGGCGCAAGTTATGCCGTTGTTGATCAAAAAGAATTTCAAACCAACGAGCATATCATTTTGGTTGCTAATGTTTTAAAGTCACTTCAAAAGCTAGCAAATTATCATCGTAAACAACTAAACATTCCTATCATTGGTTTAACAGGTAGCAATGGCAAAACCACTACCAAAGAATTAATAAACGCAGTTTTAAGTAAAAAATACAACACTTTAGCCACCAAAGGAAACTTAAATAATCATATTGGTGTGCCGCTAACCTTGCTTTCTATGACTCCTAAAACTGAATTAGGTATTGTAGAAATGGGTGCAAATCATCAAAAAGAAATTGAATTTTTATCTGCTATTTGTGAACCAGATTTTGGTTATATCACCAATTTTGGCAAAGCACATTTAGAAGGTTTTGGCGGAGTAGAAGGTGTTATTAAAGGCAAAAGTGAGTTGTATACTTTTTTAAAAGAACACCATAAAACTGCTTTTGTAAATACTGATGATGCAATTCAGGTTGAAAAAACGAAAGAGATAAAATCCGTTTATTTTAATGTGGATGCTGTACCGTTTTTAGAAGTGAATCCGTTTGTGAAACTTTCATATAAAAACATACCTATACAAAGTAATTTAATTGGCAAATACAATTACACAAATATTGTTGCAGCAATTACAATTGGCGACTATTTTAAGGTTTCTGAAGCAGCTATTAAACAAGCGATAGAAGGTTATGTGCCTACAAATAATCGTTCACAGATGCTTAAAACAAAAAGTAACACCATTATTTTAGATGCTTATAATGCAAATCCTTCTAGCATGAAAGTTGCCCTTGAAAATTTTGATGATTTAAAAGCAAGCTCTAAAGTTGTTATTTTAGGTGATATGTTTGAATTAGGAAAAGAAAGTTTACAAGAACACCAAGCAATTGTTGATTTAGTGAATTCGTTTAATTTTGATGTAACTTATTTTGTTGGTGAGAATTTCAACGCCACAAAAACAAACAAACCGCAATTTAAAACGTATCAAGATTTAGAAAATTTCGTCAAAAAAAATCCTCTAGAAAACCAAACTATTTTAATTAAAGGCTCTAGAGGAATGCGTTTAGAAAGAGTTTTAGATATAATTGGTTGATAGTTTTTGTAGTTCCTACTAATCGCATTAAAACTAGCTTTACATGGATTCCTACCTCCGCAGAAATGACATTTAAATTTAATTTAAGAGTCAGCATCTAAAAAGGACCTATTTAATTTTTTGTAATAATTCAATTTCTATGAAACGGTAAGAATCCAAAGAGCTTGCGGTCTGGATTCGATAGTGAAATAGAAAGTAGCATTATAAAAAATGATTCCTCATCTTTTGTCTTGATACATTCCGAATGTAAGTTCGGAGCAAAAAAAGATCAAGATAATCCCTATAAAATTGCTTTGCACCATTCTCTTTTGATATTTCATGCGTAGTGCTGCGCACCGCACTTCCATATCATCGTTCATTATTTCTTGGGATCACAGGGGTTGATTTTAGAAATGTTCACTGTTCGTTAAACGATAAACGAAAAACGATTGACGACCTTAGTCATAGTCAAAGTCAAAGTCATAGTTTTCCACTCTTCACTGTTCACTCTTCACTATTAACTTTTCGATAAACGAAAAACGAAAAACGATTGACGACCTTAGTCAAAGTCAAAGTCTTAATTATTCGAAAAACGATTGACGAAAAACGAAAAACGATGAACGTTATTAACCAATATTATCTTTATGATACGCTAACAAATTATCGATAGGTCTTTGAATGACACCGGTAATTTTTAAATTGTTTTTTTTAGCAATTTCTTCTAAAATATCTCTAAAGTAATGTGCAATAGAGCCAATAAAGTAAATTGGTGTTTCTGCAGTTTTATTATAAGGTAATATTCTACATTTAAAGAATTCTTGGAATCCCTTCTTGATCATTCTCTTGATGTATTTTTCATCTTTAAAGTCGAACATAAACTTTGCAAAAGACGCCAAGTACATGTTCGGGTTTGCTTCTTTATAAATATTTTTTTTAATATGATCAACTTCTACATTAAATTCTTTTTCAAATTCTAGTGCGATACTTTTTGGCATTTTTTTGTAGAAGTAATCCACAATTAATTTTTTTCCAAAATAATTACCACTGGCCTCATCCATTAAGATATACCCCAAAGAAGGCGATAACATTTGCAGGTCTTCCCCATCGAAATAACAGCTATTAGAACCAGTTCCAAGAATACAAACAATGGCAGGGTCTTTACCCGTAGCAGCGTAGACAGCCGCCAACATGTCTTCTGCAACAGTAACTACTGCATTTATAAAAATTTCTTCTAATATCTTCTTTAAAATTGCTGTTGGCTTTAGTGTTCCACAACCTGCTCCATAAAAAAAGATTTCAGAAACCTCGTCTTTGATGTTTATCAACTGAAACACATTGACAATTCTGTTCTGTAATTCGGCTTCTCGCACTACTGCAGGATTCAACCCCAACGTACGCACTCTAAACGCTTCCTCCTTGTCACTATTAATAGCAATCCAATCTACCTTTGTAGAACCACCATCTGCAATTAAAATCATAAATCAATATATTTTATCCAAATATATTATAAGTTATATTCTTATACAACAGCGATGAAAACTTCAATCGTTTTCGTTTGAATTTTTTTTCATAATGTCAGTTCGAGTTTCCTAAATTTATTTCGGGAAGTTCAGCATACATCCGTCGAAATGACATTTGGGTTTAATTTAAAATAGAAGTCATAAAATAAAGTCAGAATTTACAAACGACCTATTTAATTTTTTGTAATAATTCAATTTATTTGTACTACTAATGAAATATTTGTTTAAAAAAAATCAAATACACAAACTATTAGTTTGTGTATTTGTAATAAAATAAACCTAATTGTATTTTTGTAGTTTAATAAAAGTTTAAAATAAAAACTAATAGTTTGGAAAAAGAACAAAAAATAAACCGCCTTCTTAATTCTCAACCTTCTGGAGTTGTATATTTAAGCTCGTGGTTAACAGAAAATGGGTTATCAATTATCAGTTATCAATTATCAATGAAAAAATCATCAGTTAGACAACATTTGGTTAAATGACAAAAAATACATACCTTTGACGTTAGTAACGTAAAGCGATATTATGATAATTTCTTTTGCATCGAAAGAAACTGAACAAATCTGGAATGGAATTCGTGTAAAAAAAATGCCGATTGAAATCCAAAATATAGGTCGTAGGAAAATGAGAATGCTTAATAATTCGCAAGATATTGCAGACTTGAGAATTCCACCATCAAATCGACTTGAAAAACTGACAGGAAATCTAAAACATTTTTATAGTATTCGAATTAACAAACAATGGAGAATCATTTTTATTTGGAATAACAGTAACGCAAGCGAAGTTAAAATAGTTGATTATCATTAAACAAAAAACATGAAAAAATTAGCAAACATACATCCAGGAGTAATTTTATTTTATGAGTTTCTTGAGCCCCTTGAAATTTCTGCATACCGCCTCTCTAAAGATTTAAAAATTCCTCAAACGAGAATTTCTGAAATAATAAAAGGAAACAGGAGAATAACAGCAGATACCGCTTTAAGATTGAGTAAATATTTTGGAAATTCAGCTAAATTTTGGTTAGGAATTCAAGATGATTTTGATATTGAAAATCAAAAGGAAATTAAAGGAGTTGAATTGAATAAAATTAAACATTACGAAAACAACAACGTTGCCTAAACAGTCATAATTTTTCGATATTCCTTTTCCGTTGTTCGTTGTTCGTTGTTAGTTAAACGATTGACGATAGAGATTTCTCGTCGTTCATGCTTCTATACTCAATCAAGTTCAGCATGCCTAAACAAAACAATTAATTTTGCACGGTATTGGCGTGGCGTAATTTTTTTAAAGAAATGTTAAACCAATTCTTTTATTCAAACCCTGTTCAAAGATTCGAATTAAAGTCGAAAGCTGAATGTTTCCTTTCGCATTTTCCAACTTTGAAATATAACTTTTTTTAGTTCCTGTCTTTTCAGCTAATTGCTCTTGTGTCATTTTCGCTTCTTTTCGAGCGTCTTTCAACATTTCGGAAATAATGAACATTTGTGTATTTTCCTCATATTTGTTTCTGTTTTCAGTTCCGATTTTTCCATGTTCAACTTCAATCAGTTGTTCAAAATTCGTTATGTTTTTATATGTATCCATTTCCTTTGTCTTTTTGTTCAAAATACGATTTCATTAATTTCTTAGCCTTTTCAAGTTGCTTTTTTGGTGTTTTTTGAGTTTTCTTTTGAAAACCATTGAAAAGCACCACTAATTTACCTGTATCAAAACAACAAAATATTCGGTAGATATTTGATTGATATTCAATTCGGATTTCATAAAGTCCGTTTGTTCCAGTCAAATGTTTTAGAAACTTTTCAGGAACTCGATCCACTTGTTTTAGTAGTTCAAATGTATATTGAATCTTTCCTTTTACCTTTGCGTCTTGTTCTTTATAAAATTCCATAAAATGATTTTCATAGAATATTATTTTTCTAACCATATTACAAAGTTAACTCAACAGATAACATTTTCCAAATTATGAAGTGTTTTTTTTTATGTTCTGATTTTATGCACACCAACTCGAAATGACATTGACTCTGAAATAGACTTTGACTTTATTTTCGTCTTCCTTTTTCGATATCCGTTGTTCGATGTTCGTTTTCCGTTTTCCGCTTTCCGTTGTTCGATAAACGAGAATCGATTGACGGTCTTAGTTATTACATTGACATTGACGTTGACTTTGTTTTCGTCTTCAATATTTGATATTCGATGTTCGAGAAACAAGAGCCAAGAGCCAAAAGCCAAAAGCCAAAAGTGAGAAACGATTAACGATATTCGATAATCAATTGACGGATTTAGTCATAGTCATAGTCAAAGTCTTAGTTATAGTCATAGTTTTTCACTTTTCACTATTCCTTTTCCGTTGTTCGAGAAACGATAGACGATGAACGAGAAACGACTAACGGATTTAGTCAAAGTCATAGTCATAGTTTTTCACTATTCACTTTCCACTGTTCACTATTCCTTAACTCAAATCTTTGTTTGTTTTAATTAGTTAACTAAGAAAGTTAAGGTACTTCTAACACAGCCATTAATTTATGGTTGAGATATAGTTTTTCTTTACCAACTTTTTCAGAAATTAAAAAACCAGATTTTTCTAATTCCATTAAATATTTACCTACGGTTTTTGGTGTACCTAATTTAGCATCAATTAAAAACTGCCTTTTAGTATAAGGTAATCTAAATAGGATTTCAACCAATTCTTTAGTATATACTTTAGGTAATGTTTCCTTAATCTCTGTTGCCATTTGCTCCATTAATGAAGTAACATCTTTTAAGCGTTCTAGTCCTTTGTTAGCAGTATATTCTACCATTTCAAGCATGTAAAGTATCCACCCTTCCCAATCGTTATTTTCGGTTACCTTACGTAGTTTAGTATAATAGTCATCCTTATTTTTAATGATATATTCACTTAAATAAATAGCAGGTGTATCTAACAGTTTTTCGAGTTTTAGATACAATAATAACAATATTCGTCCTGTTCTACCATTACCATCACTAAAAGGGTGTATCGCTTCAAATTGATAGTGCATTAAAGCCATTTTAATTAATGGGTCAATAGCATCTTCACCATTTATAAAAGTCTCAAGATTATTCAACTTTTCTCTTATAACAGATTCACCTGTTGGTGGTGTGTATATGGTTTCGCCATTAGTATTTTTTAAAGCAGTTCCTGGCGTTGTTCTAATACCTGCAGTATTTTTTTTAATGCTTTGTACAATTTCAATACATAAGTTTGTACTTATAAAAGGTCGAGTTTCTATTTGTTGTAAGCCATTCCATAGCGCTTCTTTGTAGCTTATAACTTCTTTTGTTCCTGGATTATCAAACTTTTTGTCTGCTACCAAAGATTTATATAAATCATCATTTGTTGTTATGATATTCTCTATTTCTGAACTTGCTTTAGCCTCTTGTAAATGAATGGTATCTAAAAACAACGTTGGATTTGGTAAATTGGTAAGCATACCATTAAGTTGTGCTAACGCTCTACTGGCATCAATAGTCTTGCGTAACACTTTAGTAGTTTCTAAATTTGTTTTAGGGGGTAATATTGGTAGACTATTATAAGGTGTTTTTCTATTAAATTTTGTCATTTTAAACAAGGGTAAATATTACTCACGTAATCTTAACGAGGGTAAATATACTGAAAATTTACCTTTATCTTACTAATAGATGTAATTATTACTTTCGTTAAATAGATAATAATAATCATTGTTGTCCGACTAAAGACATAAGACCGCTTCCGCTGATAGAAAAAAGACAAAGACTTCATTATAACTACCTGATAGGTAATAGTTTTTATGTTTTTCACTATTCACTTTCCGTTGTTCACTTTTCCGTTGTTCGGTGTTTGATGTTCCGTTTTCCGTTGTTCGACAAACGATAGACGAGAAACGATAAACGAGAATCGATTGACGGATTTAGTCTCAGTTCCCAGTTTTCAGTCTCAGTTTCCAGTCTCAGTTCTCAGTCTCAGTCTTAGTCATAGTCAAAGTCTTAGTCAAAGTCATAGTCATAGTCATAGTTTTTCACTATTAACTGTTCGTTTTTCCTACTGGGGTTTATCTTTAAGAAAGTCTTCGACAGGCTCAGACAGACAGTCGTTAGCGGAATTGTAATACCTATTTACTTTATAATGACGTAAATTAAAACTCAAGAAAGTCTTCCTGAGGGTGTCGAAGGATGTTTACTACTTTGACACTGACGCTGACATTGACATTGACTTTGTTTTCGTCAGCCTCTTAGTCTTCG
>Ga0105051_10007126_pt1 | contig 11779 bp, 10 predicted proteins | sample FRY02_FD_78383 | JGI IMG/M metagenome (GOLD analysis project Ga0105051, IMG submission 78383) | Freshwater microbial communities from Lake Fryxell liftoff mats and glacier meltwater in Antarctica - FRY-02 (megahit assembly) | ecosystem: Environmental > Aquatic > Freshwater > Ice > Glacier...
TCACACTATAAGAGATGCAATTTTTTACGCTCTTAAAGGTGCGATGCTGCTTTCTTAGTCCGACTACTATCCCCACCCAACCCCAACAATAAGGATTTAATTACCTTCGCAAAATGAAAGAAGATCAGTTTCAAGAATCGGTTGCAAGGCTATTAGATCACACCAAATTAAATTGGTGGCATACACCAAATGGAGGATTAAGGAATAAATCAGTCGCGGCTAAATTAAAGCGTCAGGGCGTGAAGGCAGGAGTACTTGACATTATAATAATAAACTCGACTGTGACAGGGCATAAGGGATTAGTAATCGAATTAAAGATCGGCAACAATAAGCTTACTCCAGAGCAAATTACTTGGACGAATTACTTTATTGAAAACGGTTACGCTGTTGAAACATGTTGGACTATCGATGCTGTTATCAAATCCTTGAATGAACACTTTAACCTATCTTTGTAAATAGATACTAATAAGCATATTATGAATAAAGTAAAGGCGAAGGTAAAGGATAAGGATAAGGTGAAAGTAATTATCATAGCCGAAAACAGTTTTAAGATTGACGTCGTATGTGAATTATTAATAGAGGGCAAAACATGGAAGTATATTGCCGATGTAATTGGAATGCCCGTTAGTACATTACATGGACGGATCACAAGTAACGCCGAATATTCCGTGCGCGCGATGGCAGCCAAAGAATTATCAGCCGAAAGTTATGCTGACAAAGGCGAAGAGGTATTAAAAAATGCTGAAGGCACTAGAGAAGAATTGTCAAGGGCGCGTGAATTAGCACAGCATTATAGATGGATGGCAGGAAAGAGAAGCCCGAAAAAATACGGTGACAAGTTGGATGTGACAACAGACGGCAGACCATTAATACAAAGCATAGTGACTATTGACATGACAACAAGTGATGATGTGAAATTAATAGAGGGATGAGAACCACATCGGTTTTTTCTAAAAATATAAAAGCGTTTAATAGGCGTGATCGGTTTATTATTAATCAGGGAGGCGCACGTTCATCGAAGACATTTTCAATCCTACAAATCTTTTTACTAGCCGCTCAGAAGGCAGTAGCACCGCGATTGTTTTCGGTAGTGAGTGAAACATTTCCCCACTTAAAGAAAGGTGCTATACGGGACTTTATAGGCATTCTCGAAGAAGATGGTTTGTACAATCAAAAGATGCACAACAAAACCGATAATAGCTTTTCGATTAAGTCCCTTGACGGCAAACACACATCCGTTATTGAATTCTTTTCGGCTGATTCAGGCGACAAGGTACGCGGGCCGCAAAGAGATTATCTATTCATCAACGAGTGCAACAATCTCAGCTACGAAACATTCTATCAATTATCGATAAGAACGAGTAGCGTAGTGTTTTTGGATTACAACCCGGTGGCTAGCTTTTGGGTGCATGAAGACCTCATTCCATCGCTAACGAGTGAGGAGTATGAATTTATTCAATCTACTTACCGCAACAATGAATTCTTAGGAGCAAATCAAATTAAGGACATTGAAAGGCGTGCTGCAATCGATCCAAACTTTAAACGGGTTTATGCTGATGGTGAAATCGGTAATCTCGAAGGTTTGATTTATAATAATTATAAGATCGTTGACTTCATGCCGCCTACCGATAAGCGGTTTATTGGCGTTGACTTTGGGTTTACTAACGATCCAACGGTAATTATAGATGTGCGTATATCGGATGGCGAATTTTACCTTGACCAAGCGTGTTACGAAACAGGAATGTTTAATGCTGACATAGCTAGAATGATTAAGTCAATTGATGGGTATAAGTCATTGCGTGTCTTATGCGATGGCGGTGACCCAAAGACCATTCAAGACCTTAGACGAATGGGGATAAACGCGGAGGGTGCGCCTAAAGGAGCTGATAGTATTGTGAACGGAATAACCTTCAACCAATCGATGCCTGCCAACATTACTAGAAGGTCGGTTGAAACGATTAAGGAATTCAGAAATTACAAGTGGTCGGTCGACAAGTCGGGTAAAGCTCTTAACATTCCCATAGACAATTGGAATCATTCAATGGACGCTTGGCGGTATGCTTCCACAGGCTTTAAGACGATAATTCCAACCCAAAGGGCGCGGTATAGTTTCGGGAGCTAGGTATATTATTTTGTTAAAAACTTTTAGGATAATTTGTTTTTCAATTGATTAAGTAATTATTTTTGTTTATACAATTCCCCATCATGAAAAATAAAAAGCCAACGAAACAAGCCTTTCAATTAGTCGCTTGTGTTCTGCTATTGGCGTCCATCGTTATTGCTGCCTTCTCATGCTAAAGGCAAAAGAAAAGTATGCAATATGCCGAACGTGTCCATTCGCTCATAAGCATAGATATATAGGTCTAACCTGTGGAGAATTAACGCTTGACATTGATCCGAGGAAAATAGTAATTGGGTCGATTGTTAAAACTTTAGATGGAAGGGAAATTAAACTTTGTGGGTGTACGATGAAAACAAAAACTAGAATACCATCATACCTATGTCCAATAGGCAACTTCTAAATAATATGATACCGATAAAAATAAACGGCAAAGAATCTTTAATCCCCGGTGCATGGGACGAGCTAACGATCGGTCAATACATAGAGATTAGTATTAATACCCATCGATTAAATCAGCTCAGATTATTCTCAATTATTTCCGGAATAAATTATGCGCTTTTATTAAACTTACCTGAAGATGGATTGGATGTTAATTTAGATCAGATTTTATTTTGGTTTAACGAGCCTTTCGATCCTAATTTATTAGATCGAAGCGAAACGATAACAATCAATGGAAAGATTATAACACCGCCCAATGATCCGGGTAAAAAAACATTGGGTCAAAAGTTATTTCTTCAATCAAAGGTCAGGGAGGCTCAGAGCGCAGACGCTTTGCTATGCACAATTGTAAGTGATGCTGTGGCCATTTACTTGCAACCAATGGTAGACGATGCACCGTTCAATGATGAGCGCGCGATGGAATTAAAGACAGAGTTGTTAAAATTGCCGATCACATTGATTTATCCCTGGGGTTGTTTTTTTTTGAGTGGTTACATAAAGTATGTGGAATTGAATATGAACATTGCACCGTTGAACCTACTGACGAAGAGGAGCGAGCAGGAGCAAAAGAGTTTGGAGTATTTGCAGAGTTCGGAACATACTATGCACTAACTTCGGGAGACATAACGAAGATCGAGGCAGTGGATAGAATAGATTACTATACTGCATTAACAATGATGAGGTACAATGCAAAAGTGACTTTGTTTCAAAGGAAATTAAATAAAATTTATCAGGAAAAGAAATGACACCAACGACAATAAATGCCCTGCTTATTGCAGCATCAACAGCAAGCGGTTGCAATCATTTTGGAATCGGTACTCGCTATGTAGCGAATTGGGAGACTGACGTAAAAGCATTTCCTTTTTGTTGGATTTACAATATCGGTTTTAATACTAAAATAATTGACAGCGCGGTTCAAGTTAATACTTATAATATTTCAGGTCAAATACTAAACAAGTCGAGTATTGACGAAGATCCAATTGTGATTCAAAATGTTATTCTCGCACTCATGCCAGTGTATCAAAAGTTCATTGACTTCATGGCAAAGAATCACGATGTGGTAATGAATAACATTAGAGCTGTTCAAGTCTATCATGTGTACGATGATAATTTAGTAGGAGTTGAATTTTCATTTAATATTGAGATACCTGAAAATATTACTTACTCCTGTCCATAATGTCGCAGCTATCACTAACAGCATTTGCAAATACTTTAATCGATGACATTCGATCTAAGTTAATTTCTACCGGTGCGAATGCAACGGGAAAGACAGCAGCGTCACTGTCATTCTTAGCAAGTGAGAATAGATTAATTGTTAGCGGTGGCAAATCCTTTGGTTTAAATAAAAGAGATTCAAATCCATTTGTTGAAGGCGGAAGAGGTGTAGGTGGTATGCCGCCCTACCAAGCGATCAAAGATTGGGTGATTGCAAGGGGAATACCAATGAGCGCAATTTATCCTATCCGTAAAAAGATAGCGGAGCGCGGAACAAATCTTTGGATCGACAATGATCGCAGGGACATTGTAGGAAGCCTATTGACTGACGAGCGAATCAATTCACTATTGGAAAATATTAATCGTGAAGCGTTGGACGTGGTGAAGTTTGAAATTTTCGAAACACTTATAAAAAGAAGAGCATGATTATAATCACCCAACGACCTGAGAGGGTCAACAATAGTGCCGCCCTGTTTTCATATTGGGGATCGGCGCATCAACCCTATATATTTAATCTGCATAGACAGGACATACAATTGATCTCTACCAATGCTGATGTATTGGGTAATTTAATTGTAAAGGCATCATATTTTTCATCTTCTTCTTCGGGATTAGTTGTTGGTGATTCAATCTATATAGCTTCAGGAAATTTATTAAGCGATGGAACTTATCAGTATTACAATAAATCGGTAACGATATTATCTATTTTAACCGATGGGGCAACGTACACTGATTACTATACTAACATTCCTGTCGATGTGGCTTCGAGTATTGGAGGATATGCAAACATTGTCAAGCGCACTAATTGGCATTTATTAATATCAATAGAAGTTTTCAATCCTTTGTTAAATAAAACAGAATACTTTTCACAAAAGCTAACACCCGATAGTCATGGGCGCATGAGATTAGATGCTTCAGGATTTTTATCAACTCCTATAAGCAGGGTAAACACTTATGATTACACGACAATAAATAAAAAAGATTTAGGATCGTATGGGACATTTCAGTTCACACATTCCGAGAGATGGACGGGCGCAACTCCTGTTGTGTCACTCGACCCAATTGCCTATTCATTCATTGATGGGGTGAAGCAAGTAGGAAACATATACGGTCAAAACTTTGGTGATTATGTTTTGCATATTGTACAAGTCACTCCTGCTGCCAAGTACTTGACTACATTCGTAAAGCCTACATACTTTGTCGGGTTTCCTTTTAGCTTATCGTTTATTTATCCGGGTGCATTAACATTCATGCAAATAATTTGTAAGGAGGATGAGTTTACTTTTAATGGATCGGCTCTATCGACAAAAAACAGAACGATTAATAGCGGCGAAAGAAATGCTGTAAACAGATTAAAACTTTCTCAAACAGGGTATACCACAGGAACAAAAGAAATTGACGTTTATTTAAGAGCTAATTCATTTATTCAAGAAAGCTATTTTGAAGAAGCGTATATTGCCGACAATTACTTTGAGCTTGACCCTCCATCGATAGCCTCCATAACACCCTTTGATTTAACGGAGCGAAAGAGAATTAATATTGAAACAACTTGCGGTGATGATCCAATTTATTTGACATGGAAAAATGAATTAGGAGGATGGGATCATTGGCTATTCGACAAAAATAGATTCATTCAATTTGGCGCAAAGGTAGAGGGGATATTCGATAACGATCCAATTGATTTGGAGGCTGCGATTTATCGGTCAAAGAATTTAAAAATCACTACTCAAAACAAAATCACATGCGGCGCGGTGGTTAGTATAGCTGATTTGATAGGCATTAAAACAATTGAGAAAAGCCCGTGTGTATTAATGCTTACCGATCTTTCTCCCATCACTTGGCAAGAGGTGAAGATTATTCCAAAGGGTTTTCAATATCAAATCAAAGGCGCTAGTTCGGATATCGTTATTGAATTTGAGACTGTCGAACAGTATACACTACCGAACTAATGGCAGATGAATTATACATAAACCACGTTAAGGTAGACTTGCTGCCAACGACAGCAATCGCATTGTCGAGTGTCGCGAATGACTTAGCGGATATTAAGGATAGACAAGGCGGTTTTAGTAATACTTTTAAATTACCGTTAACGGCATTGAATAGAGCGACATTTGATTTTGCAAACAAACCAACTTCTCAGAGTGATAAACCGTATTTAAAATTACATTGTCGGTTGTATAGCGAAGGCGTGGAGGTGGTAGGCAATGGTTATGCAGTAGTAAATTCATGCAGCGATGGATTCAATGTAACTTTATTTACCGGGAATACAGGATTTTTTGAAGCGATTGAAGGCAAGAGATTGCGAGATTTAGATACAACTCTGTACGACATGGTGTCAACGCCGTGGAACTTCTTAGGCGTGACTAATAATTATGGTACTGCTGTTTCGCCTTGTTTTTTTATTACTGATGACGGAACGGTCGATGTTGATGATAGGGAGATAGAAGCCTCGACATTATATCCGATGATGAGATTTTCCGATATTGTAAATTTAATCTTCGCTCAGGCAGGCTTCACAATTTCGGGTGATGTGCTATTGGCATTAGACTACATTAATATGTTATTCCCTTTTGTTGGCGATAGTCCAAAGCAAGGCATTCAAGAAATAGAGGGAGCTAATGTCGAGGCTTATTTCGATAGAAACCCTGAATTTATTTATTATCTTTCTTCGGGAGGAATAAGACTATTGATATTTACCGATGATAACGTACAAGGCAATGATGTTAATTTAAGATACAATACTATCACGGGTGCATATATATTGCCCTATGCAGCGAAGATTAAAATAAAGCTCCATGTGGTAATTACTATTTTTCCTTTTGTCGCATCTTCGGGAGGCTTTGATACAATTGTCGATTTATCAATAAGAAAAAACGGAGTTATTGTAGATGGGTCACAGGCTATTATTAGCAATCCAAATCCTCCATTTATTACTATTGATGGAGAATATTACGTGGACGCTAATGCAGGTGATGTTATTACCACTACTATAAACAGGAGCGGAAGCGTTAATCTACAAGATGCGCGAGTAGTAATAGGAGGATCAAACACGGGAGGTCAAACAAAAATAGAATTCTCTATTATAGATACCCTTACTTTCGGCAGTCGCTGGAGGCATAATGCAAACTTTCCTGACATGACACAAAAGGATTTTTTAAAGGCATTCATGCAGATGTTTTTTTTAACTCCTAATACAGATATGTTCGCAAAGAATGTGGACTTTTTTACATTCGATAAGTTAGATGAGAACAAACCAATTGCGCCCGACTGGTCAGCATACTTAGATACAAATAGTCCCGGCATTGAATATCATTCACAAAAGTATGGTCAGCAAAACTTACTGAAATATAAAGAGGATGCGAATGTATTGAAGTATTTTGGTGACGGTTCATTTTTAATTGATGATGAAACGCTAAGACCAATAGCCGAAATGTTTACATTGCCTTATGCAGCAAGTGAAAACGCATTGCGCATGAGTGGAATTAACATGGCAAAAGTTTTGCGAATTAATTCAGATGGTGACAAAGTAAAGCCCGTTCAGAGAATATTGAAAGCAGAAATTACAAACGTACCATACGGAGTGAATTCATTTATTAGAATAAGACATTCTGTATTATCGCAAACTTTTGACACTACTATTTCGGCATGTGCTATTTTCGATTACGACTTAGATAGAATGATTGCCGATTATGGTTTTACGCTTGTGGAAATGTTAGATCGTTACGGCATGATGCAAGTATTCATGTTACTACCCTCCCATGTATTTAATGAAATTAGACACGATGTACCTGTTTATGTAGCGGGACTTGGCGGTATGTGCTATCTAAATAAAGTAACTGATTTTATGTCAGCAAAATTAACGAAGGTCGAATTAATAAGAATGTAAAATTATGGCAGAAGAAAAAGTAGTATTACTAGATATACGAATTGATACGGAAAAACTTTCTAAGGATCGCAAGGCAGCGGTTGACGAGGTTATTAAGATTAACATAGAACTCGAAAAACTTGCAGCAGAAAGAAAGGGTAGTCAGAAAGAATTAGATGCTGCGATATTAGCGGGTGATGAATCGGTAATCAATTCGCTTCGTAGACGTATAATTGAGAATGAAGGTGAGGCTAAGGCTATTCAACAATCCAAGCGCGAACAAATAAAAGTAGTTCAGCTCGCTGGTGAATTAGAAAAGAAAGCAGAGAGCGGGGTACTATCATCGAAAGCTGATTTAAGAAAAGCGAGGATCATCGAGCAAACGCAATTGGATAGACTCAAAGGAACGATTGCAGAGAATGCGAAAGGTCAAATTGTTTTGACTAAGGCAGGAGAGAAAGCGGTGGGTCAATTAAATAAATACAATACGGGTCTTATTGATTTCGGCAAGTCTGTAAACGATGGAAAAAACAATGTCGGGAATTACACTTCTTCTATGCTGGAGGCGGTAGATAAAACGGGCTTGTTTTCCGGAGGACTAGGAAATTTAAAAACTGCATTCGCGGCTGTGCGATCAGGGGCTGCTACTGTAAAGGATGGTGTCAACCTAGTCAAGGAAAGTTTTTCTGCAAGCATCGTAACGCAAAAGGAATGGGCAACGGCGGGTAGTGATGCAGCCGATTCCGCGACCATGACAGGAACGTCAAGCGAAGCAGCTAGTAAGTCAATTGGTAAGGTAGGAGTAACGGGTGTTCGTTCATTTGGCACGCTTAGATCAGCCATAGCAGCCACAGGACTAGGATTGTTTTTAATTGCACTAGGATTAGTTTTTAATTACTTAAAAACGATTGATCCATTGGTCGATAAGATTGAGCAACTGTTTGCTGGCTTTGGTCAGGCGATTAAAGAAGTCGGTAAAGGTATTTTTCAATTTGGTAAAGACATAATCGAAGGGTTGACGAATCCTTTAAAATTATTGGAAACGCTCAATCCAATTAATATTGTGAAAAGAATTGCGGGAATAGGAGAAGCGGCGGTTAAAGCGGGCGGCGATGCAATGGATTTAACTGCTGCAATGCAAGATTTGGAAGACGTAGAGCGCGAGGCATCGGCAACATTAACAAAAAACAATATCGAAGCAGAAAAAAACAGAAGGCTGTCAGAGGATAGAACAAAATCAGCGAGGGAAAGGCTGTCATTTTTGCAAAAAGCACAAGCCGCAGAGCTTGAGAATTTAAAAGTTGAGGAGGGACTTGCAAAGAGTAGAGCTGACAATGCAGCAGAGGCAGTAAGATTAGCGGGTGGAATTATAAATGCCAATGATGACGTGAAAAAATCCTATCAAGATTTAGCAAACGACCTTTTAAAAATCACATCTCAAATTGAAAACAAGGCAGCAGCCGACAGAGCGGACGCGGCAAAGTTGAATTTGAAATTACAAAAGGATTTTCTTGCCGGAAAACTTTCACTATTAAATGAAGAGTTAAGATTCGAGGAGTTGAATAATACTGCGAGTTTAGATTTAAAGAAAAGGATTTTATTAGAGCAAAGAAATTTAGCACTTCAAGAAAGTGATTTGTCGGGGCAACAACGCCAAGCGATTGAAAACAAATATAAAAATGATTTACTGTCCCTTGAAAAAGAAACTAACGAACGGCTTAAAGTCATTCGTCAGCAAGGAGAAGATGCTGCTATTGCCGCGACAAGCGACACGTACGCGCGAGAAATTGCAGCGGAGGCAGTTGGGCTTCAAAGAAAGTTAGATACCATTACAGGCAATTCAGCAGAGGAGGGGTTACTTAAAATTCAATTGACAGAACAGTCAGCTTTAAAAGTTTTAGAGATTCAAAAAAAGGAAAACGAGAAAGGCGAAAAAGAAAGGTTAGATATTATTCTAAATAATGCAGTAGTCCTCTCCTCTGAACAGGAAAGAATATACGGCAATGATTTAGATCAATTGAAAGTAGCGCTATCAAACAGATTAATTACTCAGGATGAATTTAACAAAAAGGCAAATGATTTAGAAGTAGAATACCTACGCAATAAATTAGACATTCAGCTTGAGTCAGTAGCATTAGAGCAAGCCGAAATAGTAAAATCATATTTAATTGAAAAGGCTGCATTAGATCAAAAGCTAGCCGCTAATAGAATTTCAGAGAAACAATACAACGATCAAAAAACAGAATTAGATCAGGAGTTTTATGCAGCGCAAGGAGAGAGTGAAGCATTAGCAGGGGCAAACGCATTGGCGTTGGCTGATCAAATTAATGCGCTGCGATTAGAGGGCGTTCTTACTACTAACGAGGCTATATTAAATGATTCACAAAGATTATTGGAGGGTCGTAGAGCCATTGCAGACGTAGAACAGCAACTGTTATCGCGATCAATTCAAGGGGTGGTACAGCTAATAAGTTCAAACGAACAAGGAAGAAAAAAGTTTGCCGACTTTTTAAAAGTTCTTGCTATTGGAGAAGTAATAATTAATTTGCGCAGGGAAATTTCTTCTAATAATCTACAGGCAGCAGCCGATCCGTTACGTTTAGTTCCCGGAGGAGAAGCGTTGGTAAGGGCAAAACAAATTGCATTTAACATAAAAGCAGGGGTTGAAGCGGGAATAGGCATTGCAACAATCTCAGCGCAAAAGTTTGCGGTCGGTGGACATACGGCAATCGAACATTCTTTAATTAAACATTCATCATTCGCTCAAGGCGGTAATGTAAACACGCCTAGACTTGGTTTAATAGGCGAACAAGGCAGTGAATGGGTTTCACCCAATTGGATGATGAACGATCCGAATACAGCCCCTATAATTAGCAACCTAGAACATTACAGGGTGAATAAAGTAATGCCGTTCGCAGCAGGAGGATTTACTTTGCCTCCATTACCTAATTCAAGCGGGACTACAATCTCAGCATCAGCATTCGCAACAGCCGTGAGGGATGCAATTTCTGATCTTACTATCACTCCTGTTGTTTCAGTTCAGGAAATAATTGCATCCACCAATCAAAAAGTATCTGTAATTGACCGAGCGACCTTTTGACATCATTAATCAACTCAAGGAAAAGGACATGTTGACGACTCTCATTAAAACGGGAGTAGTATCACATCAGGTCTTGACCTATCATTCTATTTGCGAAAACTTACAACGCAAACAAAAAAGATTCGGGAGAAAGTATTCGCGAATATATTTAGTTGCGAGTGTAGCCAATGATCATGGCGTTACTATAAGAACTGTTTATCGTGCAATAGAAAGAATGGGCTTATGACAATACAGGAAGCGATAGAATTTGTGAGTTGCGCGCATATCACTTCGATTGAATTAACTCCTTATGTTGTTCAGGTGAGCTACCAATCTTCACGACCTTATCAAGAAATTTTAACTTATCATTATATTGCTACTTACTGCATAATATCAGGACGTTTTTGTACATAATTTGCGTGACGCAAGTCTGTCACTTATTATCATTTTTATCGCGCCAACTTTGTGTCAATGGCAAAGCATACGATTCTTTTATACGGCGAATTCATTCCTTATCAGAGCAGTGATGTTCAGGATTGGGGATGTATTAACCTTAAATCTGTTGCCGATCAATTAAACAATGCGGGTGATGCTGATGAAATAGAAGTTCGCATTCATTCCAATGGTGGTGATGTGAACGAAGGTTTTGCAATTCATGATTTACTAGTTAATTCAGGAAAGAAAATCACTACCATCATTGATGGTAATTGCTATTCTATTGCAACGGTAGCATTCATGGCAGGATCAACGCGCTATATTTCTAAGAACGCGGAATTCATGATTCACAACCCGTGGGGTGGTGCTATGGGAAACGCGGAGGAACTACAAAAATATACCGACCAAGTGAAAGATGCAGAGCAGCGCATTCTTAATTTTTACGTAGAGAAAACAGGCGGTGATATTGATCAAATTAAAGCAATGATGGACGGCGAAACTTTTATTAAAGCGAATGATGCTTTAGAATTAAAGTTTGCGACCGACATAATGCAGCCTGTATTAGCTCGCATTAAAGCGCACTTCAAGAATAACAATATTTCAAACAATAAAGAAATGAATAAAA